>JACCDW010869895.1_pt1 | contig 45435 bp, 43 predicted proteins | sample 7449781 | NCBI WGS metagenome assembly JACCDW01 (sample SAMN15323449, study PRJNA562643) | freshwater metagenome | isolation source: river surface water | place: USA:Blue River Watershed | collected 2017-08-18
AGTTCCATGCATCTATTAAAACCAATTCTTTTGTTGCTACTTGATCCGCGATGATTGATTTATCCGAACCCCAATCAAAGCTTCTTGTTCCATCAGCATTTTGAATAAAATAGCTATAAGTAATCGTCCCCTCTTTTAGCAATCCCTTTGTTTCCAGATGTAATACCCAATAATCATCATTCAAATACACCATTGGAACAGCTTGTTCAATCTTGCCATTTCCCAATAAAGGATGGTCGCCAGTTATGAAAATGGCTTGACCAAAACTAGTCTTAAACCTTAAATGGAAATTCAGTTTTTCAATCATATACAATCGTTTTTCGAATGGCAATAAAGATAATTACAAATCGTGTGAAATAGCCTTAACTAATCAAATTATTGTATCTTGCTTGCGATCAAGAAAGGGACTAAATGGACAAAATAATTATTTACACAGACGGCGCTGCAAGAGGCAACCCAGGACCAGGAGGTTTTGGTGCAATATTGATTTGGGGAGAGAAAGTAAAAGAAATAGCAGAAGCTTATAGACATACCACCAACAACCGAATGGAATTACTTGCTGTTATCAAAGCTATCTCCATCTTGAAGACAAAAAAACTTCCTATAACGGTCTATACAGACAGTAAATATGTGGTGGAGTCAGTGGAGAAAAAGTGGTTGGACAATTGGATTAGAACAGACTTCAAAGGAGGCAAGAAAAACAAGGATTTATGGCTTGCCTTTTATGCACTTTCTAAAGAATATAAAGTGAAATTTCATTGGGTTAAAGGACATGCCGAAAACCCATACAACAATAGATGTGATGAATTAGCTACAATGGCAGCGGATGCAGGACCATGGCATGTAGACGAATTCTATGAAGCAGAAACTAACTTTGGTTGAACCAATTTAAAGCCACCAAATAGGACTGCGCCAAATACTAAAGTACCAGCAACGCTGTAACCATAAAATGGCAATCCGTCAATCATTGTTTGTACTAAACCAGCTGTTGTCAATGGACGTTGATATCCACCAAAGCTTGCCCAAACCATAAAATTAGAGACTAAGAAGTACACTGTTGGAGCTGCAATAAAATTGCCTACAAATTTGCTCACTTGATTCGTTTGTAAACCGAATCCGAAAATTGCAGTAGCCGCAATTAATAAATAGTTTTGCCATTGTCCTTCGTAAAAACCTTGGATTGGACTTAAATGATTTACATACAATAGTTGGTATAATGCATCAGATAAGAACATAGATACTAGAGGTAATAAAAAAGCATAATGTTTGTTTTTTACAAACAATGAACCACTAAATAATGCAATCGCAATTTGTGGAGCGAAGCCAAAAGGTCTTCCTGGTAATACTCTATATAAAGCACTTGTTGCAATCATTATAATTAAAGCGATCACTATTTCTTTGTTCAGTTTCATCTGTTGCTATTTAATATTTTCTTTGTATAAAACAAATATACATATTTGGCTTGTTTTATGCAGGATTGATTTTCCTCAAATGTGTATAAATCGATTAAGGGACAAATGATTTGAATAAAACGGCCGTTTCGGAGCCGGTTTGTTGTATCTCATACAAGTCCCCCGCCTTTACTGCAGCTAGTTCCCCGGCCTGTAATTCAATCCCATTTATGATTGCAGCCCCTTGCATGACCAAAAACATTTCAAAAGAATCTGTTTTTTTTGTGTAAGTTTCACCCACCGATAGGGCTATTTTAGTTAAACCAAAATCGGGCACTGGACATGGAAATTGAGTCTCAAAGGAATTGATTTTATCCCCCTTTAATACATTCGGATAAGTTGGTTCAAATTGGATGTGCTGTATCAGTTCCTCAATATCAATATGTTTAGGCGTCAAGCCACCTCTTAATACATTATCACTATTGGCCATCAACTCAATATTCTGACCTTCTAAATAGGCATGAAGTAATCCAGCCCCCTGAAACACTCCCTGGTATTTTGGCACATACACGATGTTCAAAATATAGATAGACAAGATGCCTTTATCAATATTAGCATTAGGCACAATGCCCCCATAATATTTATTGGCCCACCAATGTGGATGTGATTTATCTACTTTACCTGCTGCAACTTCCTCTACTGCAAATTCTAATAATGGCTTTAAAATAGCATCGGCTGCTTCATGATTAAGTCGCATAAAATAACTGTACAAACCGGCATAATCCTCCTTGCCAAAAATGGGTAATAAAGCTTGCAATGGCGGCAAACTTTCCAGCCTTTCTTTTAAAGCTATTGCTGGCATAAAACCATGTAATAACCAAAAATCACTTAAGGCTACCATGACTTCTGGTTTATGATTTTGATCCTTGTAATTTCTATGCGCCGCGTCAATTGGGATTCCAGCAAGTTGTTCTTTTTCATAACCAATTACTGCATTGGCTTTGGATGGATGCACTTGAATACTCAGCATCTTTTCGACATCCAATATTTTAAATAAATAAGGTAGGCTACCAAATTTATCTGCTGTCCTTGCACCTAACAATTGAACCTTATTTTCTTGGATCATTTGATCTAATGCAATAGGACCATTGGCTGAAGCAGCAATTGCAGGTGCAGATGGATGTGCGCCCATCCAATATTCTGCAAAGGGTTTGCCCAATGTATTATCTACCTGCATCAATTGTGGCAGGAATGATTTCCCTCCCCACTCATAATGCCTATGAATTCCTTGTAATTTATACGTTGTGTTCATGTGTTCGTATTAAGTAATTTCCTGGCTACTCAAATTCAATGACAATGAGTCTCCATAACAAAGATACTGGGTTTTTAGGCGAAAATAAAGCAGCCGAATACCTTATCAATAGGGGTTATACCATCCTATACAGAAATTGGCGCTACAAACATTTAGAAATTGACATCATTGCACATAAAGGCAACTGCTTGCATATTATTGAAGTGAAAACAAGGAGGTCGAGTGCATATGGCTTTCCAGAACAACATATTGACGCTAAAAAAATGCAGTATTTAAAAAATGGCGCAGCATTGTTTCAATACCAACACCCTATTTGGCAACAACTTCAATTTGACGTAATTGCCATACAATTGTATGCAGAAAATAAATGGGATCTATTCATGATAGAGGATGTCTATTTTTAAAACAGCAGTGGATTACTGCATGGACATCTTCATTTTTTCTACCAACTTGTAAGTCGCTGGGCAATACTCCACATTCTGTTTGTGTACATGGATGTATTCTACAAATTTCTTTTTTGTTAAATGTGGGAAACCTGCGCAATCAGCCGGTCTTACCTCGTAGATAGAACACATATTGGATTTTAAATCTAAAAACTGACAAGGTCTAGACACATTCAACCAATCCTTATCCTTTTTGTCATATTCCAACCAAGTAGATTTAAATTCAGCTGGTTTCATTTCCAAATGTGCAGCAATTCTTTTGATATCCTTTGGGGTAAAAGTTGGGCTCATCGACTTACAACAATTTGCACAAGACAAACAATCCACTTCGGCCCAAACTTCTGGACTTAACTGTGCAGTAATTTGATCGAGGTTTTTAGGATTTTTCTTTTCTATCTTTGTTAAGAAGGATCTGAATTGTTTTGCGTTATGTCTAACTTTCTGCTTAAATGACCTTAAATTTACTTGCATAGGGATATGAATCTGACGCGAAATAAACCCTTTATCAACTAAATATCAAATCTTTTCCTAAACTAGTTCTGAGCAAATGCAATGGGATATCTATAAAAAAGGCTTTAAGGCATTCTTACAATTAGAGAAATCATTGAGTGGGCATTCGGTGGAAGCTTACTTAAGGGATATAGATAAATTAGCTAGCTTTTTGGACCCTATCAAAGAAATCCATACCCCTGCAGACATTCAATTAAGTCATCTACAAAGTTTCATTCAAAGTATTGGCGAGATAGGCATGGCAGCAACTTCTCAAGCTAGAATCATATCTGGCGTGAAATCTTTTTTCAAATATTGCTTGATAGAACAGATTTGCCATGTCAACCCTACTACATTACTACCTAGTCCTAAAACCAGCAGAAAACTACCTGATGTATTGAGCTTCGAAGAAATAGAACAAATGATTGGTGAAATAGACCTTAGTAAACCCGAGGGCGGAAGAAATAAAGCCATCTTAGAAGTGATGTATAGTTCTGGTCTGAGGGTAACGGAAGCGATTCAGCTCAAAATTTCCTCTTTGTATTTAGATGTGGGGTTTATTCGTGTAATTGGCAAGGGAGATAAAGAGCGATTGGTTCCTATTGGGTCTGATGCCATTAAATACATTAAGTTATACAAAGACACCATCAGAGTTCATCAAACACCTGCTAAAAATTGCGAGGATATCTTGTTTCTAAATAACCGTGGCAAAGGGCTAAGCAGGGTCATGATTTTTTACATCATCAAAGACCTTATACTTAAAGCAGGTATTAAGAAATCCATCTCCCCACATAGCCTTCGCCATAGCTTCGCCACACACTTGGTTGAAGGAGGTGCTGATTTAAGGGCTGTCCAGGAGATGTTGGGTCATGAAAGCATCACAACCACCGAAATCTATACCCATATTAATAGAGATTTCCTAAGGGATACATTGGATCGTTTCCACCCTGCCTTTCAAAAAAAATAACATTATAAACGCCTAAAATAAAGTAGGTTTGTTGTTCTAAAATTAAGAAATATGAAAAAGATACTTTTTGTAATTGGAAGCTTTTTAAGCTTAACTACAATGGCTCAAGTAAAGATGCCTGCAGCGAGTCCTGCACAAACTTTAACACAAGAATTTGGTTTAGGTAAAATCGAAATCGTTTACTCTAGACCAAGCTTAAAAGGACGTCCAGTTTTTGGCGCAGGTAGTTTATTAGCTCCATTTGGTGATGTTTGGAGAACTGGTGCAAACGGCGCAACTAAATTGACATTTTCTGATCCAGTAACGATCGGCAACAAAACCATTCCTGCTGGATCTTATGGTTTATTCACTATTCCAGGTGCTACAGAATGGACCATTATTATCAACACCAATTCAAAAGGATGGGGAAGTTTTGATTACAAAGAAGCAGAAGATGTGGTTCGTTTTAAAGTTGCTCCAGAAACAACTGGAAGTACTACTGAAACTTTCACCATCGGCATAGACAATATCACTGCACAAACTGCTACAATTTATTTGAAGTGGGGCAAAACAAAAGTGAATATTCCAATTAGTACTGATATCAGACCAACTGTTCGTGCTCAAATTGAAGCTGCAACAACTGGCGCAAATGTGAATCCAAATGTGTACCAAGCTGCTGCCACATTTTATCTTGAATTAGACCATGATTACAACAAAGCATTGGTGTTTGCTGATAAAGCAATTGCTGCGAATGCTAAAGCATATTGGTTACATTTAATGAAAGCAAAAATCCAAGTTGCTTTAAAAGATAAAAAAGGCGCTAAAGCAAGTGCTGAAACTTGTAAGCAAATGGCTACAGAAGCAAAGAATATGGATTATGTAAGATCTGCTGATGAGATCTTGAAGTCATTGTAATCTTGAACACTATATTAGAAAAGCCCTTCCGAAATTCGGGAGGGCTTTTTTATGTGCGGAAGAGGAGATTCGAACTCCCACGCCCGGGTATGGGCGCTACCACCTCAAGGTAGTGCGTCTACCAATTTCGCCACCTCCGCAGGAGCGCAAACCTACATAAATTTCGGGAGGCTGTTATATTTTTTTGCATCTTTGTAGCACTGTATTTTTATAGCCCATAAAAACTTACCATGTCTAATTATATCGTTTCCTGCCCTAAATGCCAACACAGCTTTGAACCAACCGACGCCATCCGCGACGAGATTGAAAAAGAATTGCGTGGCAAAATGACTGATTGGCAAAAAAAGAAAGAAGAAGAAACCAATCAATTATTGGCAGAGCAAAAAGCAAAAATTCAAAACGAATTAACCGAGCAATTGAAAAAAAATATTGCAGGAGAATACGAGCATAAGCTTAAGTTGATGCAGGACAATGAGGCCAACATGAGCAAGCAAGTGCATGAGTTTAGACAGAAAGAATTAGAATTCTTAAAACAAGTACAGGCCATCCAAGCAAAAGAAGCAGAACTTGAATTAGAATTACAAAGGAAATTGAATTCTGAAAGAGAAAGTTTAAAAGCACAAATTCAAAAAGAAGAAGCAGAACGCTTATCGATTAAGGACCAAGAACATATTTTAAAAGTAAAAGAATTAGAAAAGCAGTTAGAAGACCAACGCAAATTGGCCGAAGAAATGCGTCGTAAAGCAGAACAAGGTAGTATGCAGATGCAAGGAGAAGTGCAGGAACTTTTATTAGAAGAATTACTTAAAACAAGTTTTCCATTTGACCAGATTTCTGAGGTAGGCAAAGGTGTAAGAGGCGCTGACTGCATTCAGTTGGTTAGAAATAATCTTGGCCAAGAAGCAGGTAAAATCATCTATGAAAGTAAAAGAACAAAGGACTTTAACCAAGAGTGGATTGATAAACTAAAAGCTGATATGCGAAGCCAGGGCGCAGATATTGCTGTGATTGTGACGCAGACCTTCCCTAAAGAATTAGATCGTTTTGGTGAAAAAGACGGCGTCTATATTTGTTCATTCCAAGAAGTAAAAAGCGTTGCATTATTATTAAGAAACGCGATTCTCAAAATTTACGATACCAAGAAGAGTCAAGTGAATAAAGGAGACAAAATGAGTTTCCTTTATGACTACTTAACTAGCAATGAATTCAGCGAACAATGGAAAGCGGTTGGCGAAGGCTTCAGACAAATGCGTTCCAGCATCCAGAAAGAGAGAGACGCCATGGAAAAACTTTGGAAAGCAAGAGAAAAGCAATTGGAGAAAGTATTGCTGAATGCCATGCATATCAAAGGATCCATTGAGGGCATCGCTGGAGCTGACGCCATTCACTTAGATTTATTAGAGGATGAAGAAACGTTGGGTTTAGAAGAATAAAGATTACTTCTTTTTTACCACATATTTCATTGTTCTTGCATCTTTGATGGCACCTTTCCAGTTTAAACCGTATCCAAAATCGTAGACATTGCCCATACTGTCTTTAAAAGGCACCATATCTTGAGGCACATCTTCCTTTTGCAATTCAACAGTTTGCATATCAAGAGGCATTTGCATAGGCAATAAACCTGATGGCTCCACTTTACCAGAAAGAATATCCATCATTGCATCTATCTGAACTCCAAATTCCCCTACAATAGCATCAGCCTGTGCTTCGAATTCAGCAAAAATCATTGGATTGGAGATATTAATGGATACAATTACTGGCTTCCCATTCATAGCTTTTTTAGTATCAATGATGGTATTTAAATCAGGATAAGACATGGATCTAGATGTCTTTCCTTTGTAGGATCTATTGTTAATCGTTGAATCAATTACAGGATCTCCGGCTGCCATACTATTCGCTCTAGCATCAATAGCTGTATAATCATTCAATTGCAAGCTTATTGGCAAGTAACCATTACCCCCAACTGCTCTGTCATCTCTGCTATATCCTAAGCTTTTAGGACTATTTATGAATACAATAGCAAAATCAGCTTTTGTTGGATCATCAGTAACAGTGTAATACTTTTTAATTCGCTCTAAATTTACTGGGTATTCAATTTTTTCTGGAGAAGGCATACCAAAAAAGTTGATACCAGCGGGTGTAGTTCTTTTAGGAATATAAACAGTCTTCCCTGTTTGAATAGGTAAGGTTTTGTTTTTATTTTTAATCAATACAATTGATTTCAATTGTGCTTCATACCCTGCTTTCATATTCGCGGCTTCACCAACTACTTTTTCAGATTCAGCAGGATTCAAATAAGGATTCTCAAAAAGCCCAACTCTAAAAATATTCAACAACAACCTCACTGCTGAAGTTTCAAAACGTTGACGCATTGCTTGTTCACCAAATGCAGTCACCCCCATTTGATAAGCCGCTAAAACTGGTTTTACATCATTGTTGCCTCCAAATTGATCCGCACCAGCTAATAAAACTTTAAAATGTCTTTCTGCGATAGACATTTTTTCGACACCCCATGGCTTACCCATGAATATATCTGGCTTAGGACCTTCATCGCCAGTGATTAACCAATCCGTACAAACCACGCCATCGTAAGCATATTTATTTCTGAGTAAATCTGTTATAATGTATTTACTAAATCCATTTCCTACATTCTCCCCATACTTTTTATCTTGATTAAACGAAATAGTATAATAAGGCATTACAGCAGCTGCCTTTTTTGTGGAGCCATCTAACTTAAAAGCACCTTCTGTAAAAGGTTTTAAATGGGTCTCAAATTGGTTACCCGGATAGACTGCAAATTTACCATATGCAAAATGTGCATCACGCCCACCCTCTTCTGGTCCACCACTTGGCCAATGTTTTACCATGGCGTTCACGCTAGAATTTCCCCAACCATTGTATGCTTTAATTTGTTTCGTAGGAGTTTGAAATCCATCAATATAAGCTCGTGCCATATCTGTTGCCAAAGATGGATCTTCACCAAATGTGCCAACAAAACGATTCCATCTTGGTTCTGTAGCCAAATCAATTTGTGGAGACAAAGCAGTTGCAATACCTAGTGCTCTGTATTCTTTAGATGCGATAGTCCCGAATTGTTTTGTGATGGCCGGATCAAAAGTGGCAGCCAACCCTAATTCTTCTGGCCATTGAGAAATAGTCCCACCAGAACCAGCATTGTATTCTGCATCTTTATTGGCACCATGTCTTGGATCTGAACTAATATTTACAGGAATACCCATACCTAATTTTTCTGCCAATACTTGCATATTGTTATTCCAAGTTGCAGCAATGCTTGGACCTTGTACCGAAGTCATTAATACATGTCTTAGATTATCCGTCGTTAAAAATGCAATTTGTTGATCTGATAAGTCTGAGGCTTTCTTTCCACTTTCTGTAAAAGCTTTACCTTCATATGTACCTGCAAACATCCCAGCAGAAGCTACTGGAACAGATTGATGCCTGCTATACAACATCAAGCCAGCAATTTGGTCTACCGTCATTTTACTCGCAAGGTCTTTAGCACGTTCCACTACGTTGCGTCTCCAATCCTCATAAATATCTACTTGACCATTCTTATTTAAATCTTTAAAAGGTAAACCTTCTTTGTAAATGATATTCAAACCAGATGTACTTGAATACCCTAAAGTAATTTGTTCGTTTACTTTGATGGATTTGATATCATCTGTAATTTCTTTAACAGTAAATTTGGTTTGTGCACCAGCAATGATTGGAGCAGCAAATAACAGAACGAGGTATTTTTTCATAAGCAACAAGCATGTATAAATGATCAAAAATTGATTCAATAAATTTATACAATAATTGTGTCATTTTAACACAATTAGACGAAAAATATCACTAACGATAGCAAGTCACACAAACATAATCCGTTCCAAAATGGTAATCTAACATCACATTGGAATGAATCCCTTTATGTAAAATTTCTGCAGCCACGGTTCCTCTATCCCCTTTTGTTAATTCAAGAATATTGAAATCTTTGGCAAAATCAATCCCCAACTGCTCGTGTTGCTTATACATCGCTTCCTTGGCTGCCCATAAAAATGCCATCTGATTCAATTGGTCATTTTCACCTAAACCTGAAATCATTGCTTTTTCTGCATCATTTAAAAACTTATGTGCCACTTTTGCAATTCGAGGATGTATGATTTCAATATCAATCCCAACTGATTGCTTATCATCTACAGCGCAGGCAGCATAACCATTACAATGTGAAAATGAAAAATGAAAAGGCAATCCTAATAAATACGGCTTCCCATTATCCGCCATCACCAATTGGCTCAAATCTGCCTCTGGCATCATCAATTTAAATAATAAACGCACTGCAAGGTGTTGTGTCCTTCGTTCCTCGTTGGCAATTGGAACGGCCAATTGTACATCTGTCTCAAAAAAAGACGCTGGTTCTTGAATGGACCAAATGGCTAGATGAGCTGTCTCGTTAATATTTTGTTGATAAAAGAAAGGCATTTTGAATTAGATTGCGGTCTGTTTTAAAGGCCGAAAATAAACATAAATAGATTAAGATGATATTATCAGATACACGTATACTAGAGGAAATTGAAAAAGGAACAATAAAAATTGAACCCTACCATCGTAAAGATCTTGGGAGCAATAGTTATGACGTGCATCTTGGCAAGTGGTTGGCGACTTATGACAATGCTGTACTAGACGCTAAAGCGCACAATACCATCACCTATTTTGAAATCCCTGAAGAAGGATTTGTATTAGAGCCTACTGGTTTTTACTTAGGCGTTACTTTAGAATATACAGAAACACATGCCCATGTGCCTTTTTTAGAAGGAAAGTCTTCTACTGGCCGTTTAGGAATCGATATCCATGCCACTGCTGGTAAAGGAGATGTAGGTTTCTGTGGTTACTGGACATTGGAGATCTCTGTTAAACAACCGGTGCGCGTTTACAAAGGCATGCCAATTGGACAATTGATTTATTTCCCAGTAGATGGTGAAATTGAAGTGAGCTACAATAAAAAAGCAAATGCTAAATATAGTGGCCAACCAGAGAAGCCTATCGAGAGTATGATGTGGAAGAACCAGTTTTAAGTCGATAAGCCCTCACCCATTTTAAGACATCTGCATAACTAGCCAATCCGGCTGCTTGTTGATTCCACTTTAAGAACTGATCGTAAAGTTTAGAAGAAGCTTCTATTTGCCTACCAGCTCTTGCTGCAAAAAATGCTTTTATTTCGGCACGATCCTTCAACACAGCAGGATGCAATAATGCCTTGTTTTTTTCTATTTGTGATTTCCATGAAGTATACCCTTGATTGCCCGCTATCAACATCAGTTGTGCGTCCTGCGCATAAGTGAATATCTGAAGCAACATGGAATAGGTTAAAAAAGGATCATGGCTTTCAGATGCAACCACATAAGCGATAAAATTCGCCTCCGTTTCAGATGCATATCCTAATTGATGGGCCATTTCATGTGCCATTGTATAAGGCTGCGTCAACATTGGAAGGTCGGCTCGGACAATTGCTTCTGCTGTAAGGGGCTGATAAAAAGCTAAATAGCCGATATAGTCTCCCCAACATGGGAAAATTGCCTTTTTAATACTAGGATATTGCCCAATCATTTGCTTTTTGAATGTATTGGATGACGTATATGCTCTTCGAACATCCATAGCAACTTGATCAAAATCCTTTTTTATTGGTTTTAAGGAGTCTAATATTGCCTTAGTTTCATTGAGCTCATGGATGATTTCATAGGTTAACTCATTCATTTCGGCCAGTGCTTTGTGTGCATTTTCAGGTGGATGCACTTTTAATTGGAAGGCATTGGTAGGATCTGGTTGTAAATAATTGAACCCCCAAATGAACTGAAATACCACATACAATTGAACTATAAGCCAGGTAAATTTGATACTTAAGAAACGTATTTTTTGCCAAAAATGATTGAAAATTTTTAATGAAGTTAAATATCTTATAATATTGATAATCAATATTATAATGCATATTATATAAACCAATTCGCCTACAGCAAATGGCATCCATCCAAATAGTCTTTTGAGTGTGATTGTCCAATAAAGAAACAACCCTTTGGTATAATATTGGGCTACCAATTCTGGGTAATAAGGCACCAATAAACAGACCGCTAAAAGAAGTAGCCAAAAAGATGGCAAAATGAACTTGCTTAAACCCAGTCTAAATCGATACATTTGTACAGAATAATTATCTAGTAAAATTAGTATAAACTTTGTCTTTTGACCGATTTTTACTAACTTTGCAACCCTTAAAGTACGGTTATGGGCCATAACAGGTCATTTGAAATTCCATTTGTAGGCCTAACAGCCGGTGAACACGAGTTCGAATACCGTATTGAGGATCAGTTCTTTTTAGATTTTGGACCACAAGATTTCAGCAATTGTCAAACCAAAGTGAAGCTCCTTTTGGATAAGCACCCAGGTTTTATGCAGTTGCATTTTGATATTGACGGGACAATTGATACCCTTTGTGATAGATGCGGGAATCCACTCACCGTTCAACTTTGGGACGAATTCAACATAGTTGTTAAACTAGTTGACGACGCCGACAAGATGAATAGCGAAGAGGAAGATCCTGATATTTTTTACTTAGACCGTAACGAAAGTCATTTGTCCATTGCCAATTGGATTTACGAATTCATCAACCTTAGTATCCCCTTGCAGCATATCTGCAAATTGGATGAAAAAGGAAAATCAACTTGTAACCAAGAAGTGATAGACCAACTCAACTTCTTCAATGAAAATCCTCCTGCCGATGCCCCTTCAAAAGAGCTTTGGAAAGGTCTTGATCAGTTCAAAGATTTAAAGGACTAAAACGCAAATGCGTTTAACAAAAAGTAGACAAGTAGAATAGAAAATAAAATAGATTAAAAATTTAAAAAATAAGAGATGCCTAATCCTAAACGCAGACACTCACAACAACGTAGCGCTAAAAGAAGAACTCACTATGTTGCTCAAGAAGTAACTTTAAGCAAAGATGGTACAACAGGAGAAATCCACGTTCGTCATCGTGCGCACGTTCAAGAAGGAAAGTTATACTACAAAGGAAAATTAGTAGCTGAGAAAGCGCCTTTAAAAGCATAATTAACCCAATAAATGAATATTGGTATAGATATGATGGGTGGTGATTTTGCACCACTAGAAGCTGTCAAAGGCGTTCAACTCTATTTATACAATGCTCAACACAATTTATTTTGCATAGGTGATGCAACCCAGCTGGAAACACTTTTTCAGCAGCATGGGATTGCCTCACCTTTTTTGCATTTGGTAGATGCGCCAGAAGTAATCGGTTACCATGAGCATCCAACAAAAGCCCTGAAGGAGAAACCAAACTCATCAATTGCGATTGGTTTTCGCTATTTAGCTGAAGGAAAGATTGATGCTTTCTTAAGCGCAGGCAATACAGGTGCCATGTTAGTTGGTGCCATGTTTAGCATCAAACCAATTAAAGGGGTTTTAAGACCAACCATCGCTTCACTGTTACCAAAATTAAATGGCAAAACCGGCATCCTAGTTGATGTGGGTTTGAATGCGGATTGCAAGCCAGAACAACTGAATCAATTTGCCATCTTAGGTAATTTATACGCAAAGCACATCCTCAATATTGATGCACCTACTGTAGGATTATTGAATGTTGGTGAGGAAGAAGGAAAAGGCAATTTGTTAGCTCAAGCTACTTACCCCCTTTTGAAAGAAAATACCCATGTTCAATTCATAGGTAATGTAGAAGGTCGCGATGTCTTTAATGACAAAGCAGATGTCATTGTTTGTGATGGATTTACGGGAAATGTAATTTTAAAAACAGCAGAAGCAATGTATGAAGCTGCTGCTCATCAAGGTTTGGGAAATGATTCCTTTTTTGGACGTTTCCATTTCGAAAATTATGGCGGTACCCCTGTTTTGGGCGTGAACAAGCCAGTCATCATTGGTCATGGCATCAGCAACGCAAAAGCGTTTTCAAATATGATAGCATTGGCTGAGAAAATGATTGACACCAAATTCTGCGAAATCATTACAAGCAATTTTGCTAACATCCTTTAGTTTTAGGGTATTTTAACTTAATTTCACCACCAATAAAAGATCCTTTTTATGTGGTTAAATAATGTATTAGAAACAATTGGCAATACCCCAATCATTCGATTAAATAAAGTAAGCGCCGACTTACCTGGAACCATCTTGGCAAAAGTAGACTATTTCAATCCTGGCAATTCTATTAAAGATAGGATGGCATTAAAAATGGTGGAAGTGGCAGAAGCTGAGGGTAAATTAAAACCAGGCGGCACCATTATAGAATGTACTAGTGGTAATACTGGTATGGGCTTAGCATTAGCAGCCGTTGTAAAAGGTTATAAATGCATCTTCACTACTACTGACAAACAAAGTAAAGAGAAGATGGATATCTTAAGAGCAGTAGGTGCCGAAGTGATTGTCTGCCCTACCAATGTAGCTCCTGAAGATCCAGCTAGTTATTATTCTGTGGCAAGAAAGTTGGCTTCTGAAATTCCTAACTCATACTTCTTCAATCAATATGACAATCTAGCAAATAGACAGGCCCATTATGAAACTACAGGTCCAGAAATTTGGCGTCAAACAGAAGGTAAAATCACCCACTTAGTTTGTACTGCAGGTACAGGTGGCACCATCACTGGAACAGCAAAATATTTAAAAGAACAAAATCCTACTATTCAAGTTTGGGCCATTGATCCAATTGGATCTTTATTGACCCATTATTTCCAAACGGGCGAAGTGGATATGGCTTATGTTAAACCTTATATCGCAGAAGGATTTGGCGAAGATTTTGTTCCTGCTAATTACGACATGTCGGTGATAGACCATTTTGAACAAGTGGCAGATAAAGAAGGCGCACTCATGACCAGAAGACTTGCAAAAGAAGAAGGTTTGTTTTGCGGATACTCTGCTGGCAGCTGTTTTCAGGGGCTTACTCAACTAAAAGATAAATTGAAACCAACCGATGTTGTTGTATGCATTTTCCATGATCACGGAAGCAGATATGTTGGAAAAGTGTACAATGATGATTGGATGAGATCAAAAGGTTTTATAGATTAAATTTAGCTGGATTTAGATACCTAGCTAACATGCGTTTGGGTCTTAAATTGTATATTTGTTGCTCAATCATTAAACTATGAACAAATACAGATCGGGTGTTTTATACGGTAAAGAATTAGAAGCATTATACAACGATGCTAAAGCGAATAATTTTGCCATCCCAGCGGTGAATACGACTGGTACAGATACCATCAATGCGGCAATTGAAACAGCGGCTAAAGTAAAGTCTCCAATCATTATACAGTTCTCTAATGGTGGTGCGCAGTTTATTGCAGGTAAGGGTATGCCAAATGATAATTTGCAAGCCAATATCCAAGGAGCCATTGCTGGCGCATTACACGTTCACCAGGTAGCTAAGTTTTATGACGTACCTGTAGTTTTACATACAGACCATGCTTCTAAAAAATGGTTGCCATGGATTAGTGCGTTAATTGACGAAAGTGAGAAATACCACAAATTACATGGACAACCTTTGTTCAGTTCTCATATGTTGGATTTATCTGAAGAACCTATCGAAGAGAATATCCAAACCTCAGTTGAATTTTTCAAACGTATGGCTCCATTGGGCATGGGTATAGAAATTGAATTGGGTGTGACGGGTGGAGAAGAAGATGGCGTTGATAACAGTGGTGTTGAAAATGATAAATTATATACGCAACCAGAACACGTTGCTTATGCTTATACTGAATTAGGTAAAGTAGGTAACTTATTCACTGTTGCTGCTGCTTTTGGAAACGTACATGGTGTGTATAGCCCAGGCAATGTTGAATTAAAGCCTGAGATCTTACACAATAGCCAATTGCATATTGAGAAAACAATGGGTACAGCGCCTAAGCCAGTTTATTTTGTGTTCCATGGCGGATCTGGTTCTCCTCAAAATCAAATTAGAGAAGCCATTGGATATGGCGCAATTAAGATGAACTTAGACACCGATTTACAATGGGCATTCTGGGAAGGTGTATTAGGTTATTACAAAAAGAATGAAGCTTATCTACAAACTCAATTGGGTAATCCAGAGGGCGCAGAGAAGCCAAATAAAAAATATTATGATCCTAGAGTTTGGTTAAGAAAAGGTGAAGAATCTTTCATCAAACGTTTAGAGCAATCATTTGATGACTTAAATTGTATCAATAGAAACGCTTAAAAAAGTCCCCTATGCGTGAAAAAGTAGAAGATATTGAAGTCAACCTAACTGGTGAAGAGTTGAATCATTCTGATGCAGCGGATAAATCAAGATGGTTTAAAAGAATTCGTAAAGGAATTAGTACTTCAACTGCAGACAAGAAAGAAACACCAGAAGGATTATGGACAAAATGTCCCACTTGTAACCATATTTGTACAAGTTCTGAATTAAAAGAAGAATTGTATATCTGTAGTAAGTGTAATTATCACCACCGTATTGGTAGTGATGAATATTTTGACATCTTATTTGACAACAAAGAGTACAAAGTCCTTTTTGATGAAATCAAAAGTAAAGATGCACTTAATTTTACGGATCTTAAGAATTACCAAAAACGTTTAGATGAGATTCATTCAAAAACGGATTTGAAAGATTCAATGCGTGTTGGTGTGGGCAAAATGCATGGCGAAGGCTATGTAGTTGCTTGTATGGATTTTGAATTCATTGGTGGATCACTTGGTAGTGTAATGGGAGAAAAATTCAGCCGTGCAGTAGATTATTGTATCCAACATAGACTACCCTTTTTAGTAATTAGTAAAAGTGGTGGTGCTCGTATGATGGAGAGCGCTTTTAGTTTGATGCAGTTAGCAAAAACGAGTGGGAAACTATCTCAATTAAGCGACGCTAAATTACCATTCATCTCATTATTGACCGACCCTACTTTTGGTGGTATTTCTGCCAGCTTTGGTATGTTAGGTGATATCAATATTGCAGAACCAGGTGCATTGATAGGTTTCGCTGGCCCTAGGGTCATCAAAGAAACCATTAAGAAAGATTTACCTCCTGGTTTCCAACGTTCTGAATTCTTATTAGAACATGGATTCCTTGATTTCATAGTGGATAGAAAAGAACTAAAGCAGAAATTATCAGAAGTTGCTTTTATGTTTAGAAGCTAATGCCAAAAAGAAATCAATTTTAAATAGTACTTTTGTATCCCGGTGTTTTACATCGGGATATTTTTTATGGCGAAAGCACCCAAGTCAATAGAATTAAACAATAGGCAAGCCTATTTTAACTACCAGATAGAAGACAAATATGTGGCAGGCATTGTATTGATGGGTACCGAAGTGAAATCTATTCGTGCTGGCAAAGTGAGCTTCAATGATTCCTTCTGTTTTTTTGATAAGGGCGAACTTTGGGTAAGGTCTTTATTCATCAATGCTTACTCTCATGGCAATAAGAACAATCATATCGAAGTGCATGATCGAAAGCTTTTGTTGACAGCAAGAGAACTTAAAAAAATTGAAGCCAAAACTAAAGAAAAAGGATTCACCATTGTGCCTTTGCGTATTTTTTTCAATGACAAGCATTACGCAAAAATGGAAATTGGTATTGGACGCGGTAAGAAAGAATACGACAAGCGCGAAACCATCAAGAACCGTGATATCGATAAAGACATCAAGCGTTATCTAGCTAAATAAATTCACTAGACGTACTTCCCTGTATCTTCTTTCTTGAATTCAATCTGCTCTTTTAATGATGCAGCGTCTGGTTGATGAGTTGTAGCATAAGCTGCAATCAATAAAACAAGTAGAATTAAAATAGCGCCTATTAATTCTTTTGGCTCTAACCAGTACCCTATTATTTGATTGACTTTTGCATGTTCAGGCGCACTTAACTCATACCTGATTTCTATTCTTGATCCAATGCTTGATTGAAATCTTTTTTGATCTAACTGAACGCTATAGGTTTTACCCGATTCTTTAAAAACCGCAAATACACTATCAGACTTCACTTCAATTAGCGCGGGCGTAACATCACTGTCAAAATAATCAGGCGTCCTACTAAAGGGCAGATATACTATAAAGCATGCTATAAATAATATGAGAACAGATTTAATCAACTAGGCCAAACTTCTGAAATCAACAGGAACTAATTTACTCACCCCTGGCTCTTGCATCGTCACACCATAAATCACATCTACTGCACTCATCGTTTGCTTATTGTGTGTAACAATAATGAACTGAGAGTTGTCAGAGAACTTCTGAATCATTTGTGTGAACTTACCCACGTTGGCGTCATCCAATGGTGCATCCACCTCATCCAAGATACAGAATGGTGCTGGTTTGATTAAGTAAATCGCAAACAACATTGCAGTTGCGGTTAAGGTACGCTCTCCTCCACTCAACTGGGTGATTGAAGATGGACGCTTTCCTTTAGGCTTTGCCACAATCTCCACTGCAGTCTCTGCAAGATTTGTTGGATCCACTAAGATTAAGTCACAAGAATCTTCCTCTGTAAACAATGCTTTGAATACTTTTTGGAAATTCTCTCTAGCGGTATTGTATGTTTCCAAGAATGCTTGGTTCGCAGTTGCTTCCACTTCTTGAATCGTCAATAATAAACTTTCTTTAGCAGTGACTAAGTCATTCTTTTGTTCTAAGATGAAATCATAACGCTTCTTCATCTCGGTATACGCTTCAATCGCAGTTGGATTGACTTCACCCATATTCTCTAAACGCTTCTTCATTTTCTCTACATCCGCCTGCAATTCTTCTAATGTAGCTTCAGTTTGTCTTCCAAGATCTAAAATCTCTTCTAACTCAACTTTGAACTCTACACTCAATCTTTCCTTAGTACCAGCCAATTGTAGTTTTAGGTTATTTAATTTATCCTTGATCTCGTTGATCAACTGATCCATTAATTCCTTAGACTTTACTTGGTGTCTTAACGTACTTTCCTTTTCTTGTAAAGCGGTACGTAAAGTATAATAAGCTTGATCAGCCTCGTTCAATTTTAATTCTTCTGCTTCCTTGTTTCTCAATAATTCAACTAATTCTGAATCGATTGCTTCTAATTGGGTTCTGCTTTCTACAATCGCTGTAGAAGCTTCTGTCAATTGAGCTGTATTGGTTTGAATTTGGGCATGTAAATCATTCAATTGATTGCCTTTGAAGATCACTTCTTGTTGTAAAGCTTCAATCTTACTTTGTTGCTTGGTCAATTGCAAATTCATTTCATTGAATTCACCAGAAGCTAGATGATATGCTTGTTCAGCAGCTTGGTAAGCCATTTCAATATCACCTAACTGTGCTTGTGTTGCTTGCAATGAAGCATTCAATTCAGTCAATTGGGTTCTTGTATCTCCAATTGAAGCATGCTCTTGCGCTATCTTCTCAGCCAATTCAGCCAACTTAGCCACTGCAGCTACTTGTGCAGATTGTAAGTTTTCTAGTCTATTCTTATTCGCGAACACATCGTTGATTAAACGATTCACATTTTGTTCTGTTGTTCTAATCTCTTGTTCTTTCAACAATTCATTGAACTGTAAAACAGACTCATGCTTCACTTGTATTTGCGCTTTCAAATCATTCACCACCGTTTCTTGTGACTGAATGTCTTCCAATAATTTTTCTAAATTCTTTGCACGTCCGATCTTCTTTCCTTCAAATAATCCAACGCTACCACCAGTTAAAGTATACTTGCCTCTCACATACTTTCCTGTCTTCTCTAAAATTACGCCAGTAGAATTCGCTTCTAGAGCTGCTTCATTTTCTGCAATGAACACATTTCCTAACAAGTGATTCGCCAATGCAGCATATTGTGGATCGATTTCAATCACAGATAAAGCGGCGATAGTGTTTGAAGGTGCAGATTCAGCCTTAGCACCATTTAATTGGTCTAATAAAAAGAAGTTTGCCTTTCCTTTTTTGTTGTCATCCAACAATTGTACCGCCTGCATACCTTCTTTTAAATTATTCACAACGTAATAATTTAAATAGGGCTCTAATACATTTTCCACTGCAGTGCGGTATGCTTCTTGAACATATAAAATATCAGAAAGGATTGGCGCATTGTGGTTCCATCCAGTATTCTTATGTAAGAATTTAACGCTCTCAGGATATCCTTCCATGGAGTCCACTAAACTCTTCAATAAATCGTATTCGTTTTTCTTAGCGTCTAAGATTCTTGATTGTTCTGCTAATTTTGATCTAAGTACTTCAAGTTGCTCTTGCGTTTCAAAAATACTTGCTTTCGCTTTTTCGTGTTGCGCTTGCAATTCAGCTAAATGTGTTTTACTTGCAGCTAAGTCGGCTTCTTTAGTAGCTAACTGAGCTGTTAGCTCTTCCACTTGTTCCGCCCTATGCAATTGCTCCTCATCTAATTGATGTTGGCTTCTTTGAATATTCTGAATAGAAGTATCTGATACAGCAACTTTCTTTTCTGCCTCAAATTGATTTCTTTGAATTTGACCAAACTGCTGACGTAATCCATCTAAAACAGAACGCTGATCATCAAATTGCGCACGCTTATTGGTTAATTCAATATGTGATTGCTCTACCCTATTTTTGAAATCATTATACAATTTCTCTTCGTCAATCACTTGTAATTTAGTGTACTCAATTGAGTCTCCAATTGTTTTCAATTGTCCTTCTGCACGCTCTAAGAATTCTTGTAATCCTTTTTCCTTATCGTTCAGGTAGTCTAAACGTTGAGCAGCTAGACTTTTGTCATTCTCTTTAGTTCTTAGATTCTGCAACATTTCATTGAACTCATGTTGCATACTTTGTAACCCTTTCTCTTTTTCAATGAAAACAACACGCTCTTGTTCAAGCGCAGCTTCTTCTAAAGCAATGGTTGCTTCTAATTCGAATTTCTTATCTGTTTCTGCTTCTTGTTGTTCCGTCAACTCCTTATACGTCAAATTAAACCCTTCCAAAGATGCAATTGCTAATTCAATAGCTGTTTCCTTGTAATCCTTTTTTATCTCAAAATATTTCTCTGCTTTCTTTGCTTGATTCTCTAGAGTCTTTAATTGGTTGTTGATTTCAAATAACAAATCTTCGATACGTGACAAATCTTGTTCAGTCGCATCTAATTTATTCTTCGCTTCTTTCTTTCTTGTTTTGTAGATAGTGATACCAGCAGCTTGTTCTAACATCTTACGACGACTATTATCCTTATCCTTGATAATATCATCCACCATACCCAATTCGATGATAGCATAACTGTCTGTACTCACACCCGTATCCATGAATAAATTATGGATGTCTTTTAAACGACAAGCCACATCATTTAAACGGTATTCACTTTCACCATTTTTATAATAACGACGTGTCACCGTGATGGTGCTAAATTCGGTAGGTAATAAGTTTTTAGTGTTTTCGAAAGTCAAACTCACTTCTGCCATACTACTGGCATTTCTAGTTTTACTTCCATTGAATACCAATGAATCCAAATTTTCAGACCTTAAGGCCGAAATCTTAGATTCTCCTATCACCCATCTAATACTATCAATGATATTACTCTTACCGCAACCGTTAGGGCCAATAATGCCTGTTATACCCTCGTCAAAACTGACAATCGTTTTATCAGCAAAACTCTTGAACCCCTTGATTTCTAATGACTTTAATCTCACTTTTGTAACGCTTTAAAATGTCTGCGAACATAAGCAAAATCAGCCAAAAAGACAAGGGAAAATGGGCTTTTTTAGGTTGAAATGCAGAGAAAACTACCCCTTTTCAACAAGGCGGCCTCCCTCTGTACTTAAGGTGCGGGCTGGGAACTTGTTCACCACCATATAATCATGGGTTGCCATCACGATGGCTGTGCCGTCTTCTTTGGCTATCTGGAACAATAATTGCATGATTTCGTCACTGGTTTCAGGGTCTAAACTGCCAGTTGGTTCATCTGCAAGGATCAATTTTGGAGAATTTAATAAAGCGCGAGCAATGTCTACTCTTTGTTGCTCACCACCACTCATTTCATAGGTCATTTTGAACCCTTTATTCTGAAGACCCACTTTGGTCAATACATCGTCAATTTTTTGTTGGATCAACGCCTCGTCCTGCCAGCCAGTTGCTTTTAGCACAAATCTTAGGTTCTCGTTCACGTTTCTATCCGTCAATAACTGGAAATCTTGAAAAACCACCCCTAAGTTTCTTCTTAAAAAGGGCAACTTCTTCCAATCCATCTCTTTTAAATTAAAACCAACCACATTGCCCACACCTTCGGTCAAAGTCAACTCGCCGTACAAAGTTTTCAATAAGCTACTTTTACCTGTGCCAGTTTTCCCAACTAGGTATACGAATTCACCTTTTTGCACATTTAAGTTGACATCTTGTAAGATAAGATTACCACTTTGGTAAATATTTGCATGCTCAATTTGTACGACAATTTCACTCATATAGTTCGTGTTAATAGATTAAAATTAATAGCTAAATACTTCCTTTCCAAAACTTCCTTCTAAAACCAACTCCTTGTTATCTGCTGATTCCACATAGCCCACTACTTGCGCGTCGATACCTAAGCCTTTAGCGATCGCAATTAAGCTATCAGCAGCTGTTGCATCTGTGAATATTTCTAGACGATGTCCCATATTAAATACTTGGTACATTTCTTTCGTATTGGCGCCAGAATTGGCTTGAATCAATTTAAAAATTGGAGGCGCTTCAAATAGATTATTTTTTACGATGCGCATATTACCTGGTAAATATTTCATGCACTTAGTTTGTCCCCCACCACTACAATGAATCATGCCTTTGACAGCATCAAAATGTTGGGACAAAATTGCTTTCACCAATGGCGCATAAGTACGCGTAGGACTTAATAATAATTTGCCCACACTAATCTCACCAAACCCTTCTATAGCAAGCATATCCGTCATTCTATTTTTACCTAAATACACTACTTCGTCTTTTAAACTTGGTTCAAAAGATTCTGGGAATGCAGTAGCGTAATAATGAGAAAGTACATCGTGCCTTGCACTCGTCAATCCATTACTACCTAGTCCACTATTGTACTCCGTCTCATAATTTGCTTTACCAAAACTTGAGAAACCAACTATGACTTGACCAGGTGCAATTAAATCGTTGGTGATTAATTTTGACTTTGGCCATCTAGCGGTCATTGTTCCATTGACTGCAATGGTTCTAACGACATCTCCCACATCTGCCGTTTCTCCGCCCAAGAAGGCAATCTGTACACCAAAATCTTTTAGTGTGTTAAAAAAATCTTGAGTGCCATTAATCACTTGACTAATTACCTCGCCAGTGATTAATGATTTATTACGATCAATAGTAGATGAAAATAAAATTTGATCATAAATACCTACACACAATAAATCATCTAGATTCATTGCAATGGCGTCTTGTGCAATTCCTTTCCACACAGTTGCGTCACCAGTTTCTTTCCAATATAAGTAAGCTAGAATACTTTTTGTACCAGCTCCATCTGCATGCATGATATTGATATGATCTTGACTGCCCCCTAAAAAATCGGCGTACAATTTACAAAAAGCGTGAGGATATAAACCTTGATCTAAATCCTGAATAGCGGCATGAACTTCTTCTTTTTGAGCGGATACGCCGCGCTGAGCATACAATGACATGGCTGTAAATTGATTTTACAACAAAGGTACAATTGTTTTACATTTGTACCCTATTTACAAGATAAAGATGAAGGTTCACTACGATTTTACATCCCTGCCCCCATTTAAAGACGCCATTGTTACAATGGGTGCATTTGATGGCGTACATAAAGGACACCAACAAATCATTCAAAGAATGAAGCAATTGGCCGGGGAAGTGCATGGAGAAACGATCATCATTACATTTCATCCACACCCAAGAAAAGTGATTTCTTCTGTGCCTGGAGAAATCAAGCAATTGACCAATATCAAAGAAAGAATTCATTTGCTAGAGGCCGCAGGGATTGATCATTTAGTGATCATCGATTTTAATTACAATTTCTCCAACATGACTGCAGAACAGTATGTAGAGGATTTTTTATACCAACATTTTAAGCCCAATACTGTGATTGTGGGCTATGACCACCATTTTGGCAAAGGTAGGAATGGCAATATCGCATTACTTAAAACCATGGGAGCTAGATTGAATTTCAAAGTAGAAGAAATCAATGAACAGCTCATCCATCAAGAAATCATAAGTTCTACAAGCATCAGGAACTATATCTCCGAACAACAAATCAAGAAAGCCAACGAACTATTAGGCTATCCATATTTTTTTGAAGGTTTTGTGGTGAGAGGAAATCAATTGGGTAGAACCATCGGCTATCCCACTGCCAATCTACATATCAATGACGAGGAAAAATTGATACCTGCAAATGGCGTGTATGCAGTCAAAATTAAGGGGGTGTGTTCCAATCATCAAGCACTTAATGGCATGATGAATATTGGCATAAGACCCACTGTAGATGGCCAAAAGAAAGTGATAGAAGTGAATATTTTTGATTTTGATCAAGACATTTACGAGCAATACATCACGGTGATGGTTTATGAATTCATTAGAGGTGAAGTAAAATTCAATGGATTAGACGCCTTAAAGGATCAATTAAATAAGGATAAAATATCCGCTACAGCAATCTTAGAAAAATACTAAGACATAATTTTCACTACCAGTTCCTTCAATAAATCAGCATCCGTATTGCTTGCATCATTGATGCCCAATACACGAAGATTGTATTCGTGTATCAATAAAAGAATTTGTTCCACTTTGGCATAATTATAATGCCTTGTCGCGGCCATTGTCGTTTTAATTGAAAAGAAATTCAATCCTACTTCGGACATGATTCTCTTTTCATCATTGGTGCCCAAGCCATAGACTGCATATAGTTTACTAAAAAAACCATAGAGTGTTGGCAGGATAAGCTGAATAGGTGCGGCTTTATGATTGGATTCAAAATATTGAATCATCTGAATTGCTCTGGAAAATTTTTTATGCGCAATGGCATCCTGGAATTCAAATGCATTGAACTCTTTACTAATACCAATGTATTTTTCAATATCATCTTCGGTGATTTTTTTTCGATCACCTAAATTGACCATTAATTTTTCCAACTCGTTTTTAATCCTACTTAAATCATTGCCTATATGATCTACAATAATTTGTACCGCCTTAGGACTAATCTGATACCCATTTTCCGCTACCCATTGATTGACCCAGTCTGGCAATTTGTTGTCATACATTTTTTTTGTACTAACAACAACTGCTTTTGTCTTAAGTAATTTTGCCAACGCCGATCGCCCGTCTACATTTTTATCTTTATGGGCAACCACAAGGATTGTGGACGACAAAGGATTTTCAATATAGGACACCAGCTTTTCCAAAGAGTTCATATGTTGCGCCTCTTTCAATATCACCACTTGCTTTTCTGCGAAAACAGGATAACGCTTACAAGCATTTACCACTTCAGCCCAGTCAGCATCCTTTCCGTAAAAAATAGTTAAATTAAATGCCTGATCTGCATCAGGTAACAACTTGTGTTCTGCGTATTGCACCACCTGATCTATGTAAAATGACTCTTCTCCTTCCAGCCAATAGACTGCGTCGAAGACATTATTTTTCCAATTCGATAAAATTTTGGAAATAGGCATCCCCAAAGATATACAGGAATCGTGTTTTTTTTATATCTTGTGCCAAATAAATAAACACATTTTATTATGAGCAACGAAACTTCAGGTAACGGAGGCAAAATTTTAATCGGCGTATTGGTTGTTGCCCTTATCGGATCTTGGATCTATTTCAGTACTTCTAAGACTGAAATCATCAACAACTATACTACTCAAGTGAACAACTTGGATAGTGCAAAGAATGCAATACAAGCTGACTTTATTGCCGTTTCTGCAAAAGCAGATTCATTGACACAGCAAAACACACAATTACAAGGTGATTTATTGGCTAAGTCTAATGATATCCAACAATTAAAGTCAAATATTAGTAGCATCTTACGTAAAAAGAACGCATCAGACAAAGAATTAGCTGAAGCTAAATCTATGATTGCTGAATTAAACGGTAAAGTAGCTGGATTGTTAACTGACTTAGCAAAAGCGCAAGAAGAAAATAAAGTATTGACAGTAAAGAACGAAGCGTTGACCACTGAAAATACAAATTTAAATACCAACTTGACTGCAACCACTAAGGAAAAAGAAAGATTACAAGATATCGGCTCTACATTACATGCTTCTGCTTTCAGCATTCAAGCTGTTAGAGTTAAAGAAGATGGTACAGAGCGTGTAACAAAATCTGCAAAGCGTGCTAACACAATTCGTTTATCTTTCCAAATTGACAAAAATAAAATCACTCCTTCTGGCGCACAAGATTTGTATGTGTGTATCACTGCTCCTAACGGATCTATCTTTTCTGAAGGCGGAAAAATCAATACTAGAGAAGACGGAACTAAAGCTTATGCAAATAAGATAGCTGTTCAATATGTTCAAAACGCAGTATTGCCTATTAGCTACGACGTAAAGCAAGCTTCAAAATTTGTTGAAGGCGAATACTTAGTAGAAGTTTACCACAATGGTTTTAAAATTGGTGAAGGAAAAACAACTTTGAAAAAAGGTGGTTTATTCTAAAGCTCAATTAATCTCATATAAAAAAAGCCACTCGATTGAGTGGCTTTTTTTATATAATAGCATCCCAAATGCAAAAATGTATTTCGATTTATTTTAAAACAATAGCAGCTAAAGCAGGTAATTCCAAATGCAACAACTGCCATTGATTGGTTCCGTCTACTGAGCTTGCTTTTACCTCTTGATTGAATAAGTGACCTACACCCCAGAAAGCAGTTGCATCACTATTGAATATTTCCTTCCATTCAGTCTTTCCATACACATGAATGGGGAATTGATGTCTAGGCACTGGAGTCATGTTAAATACAACTAGAATCTCTTCCTTAGGATCTTTACCTTTTCGTTTAAATGCAATGACGCCTTCTTGCCTTTTGTTGGTTTCTACCCACTCAAATCCACCCACATCATATTGCAGTTCATACAATGCTGGGTGCGCCTTATACAATGCATTCAATTGCTGCACACAGTATTTCATGCCCCCATGACTTTTATATTGCAATAAGTCCCATTGTAACTCTGATTTGTAATCCCATTCCTTTGTCGCTGCAAATTCATTCCCCATGAATAATAATTTTGCACCAGGATGCAAGAACATATAGGTATAGAGCAGTCTAAGGTTGGCAAATTTCTGCCACTCGTCCCCTGGCATCTTGTATAACATGGGGCTTTTTCCGTGCACCACTTCATCATGACTTAATGGCAACATGAAATGCTCATCATAATAATACATCATAGAAAAGCTAAACTTATCCTGCGCACCTGATCGCATGATGGGATCTAGTTTAAAATAATCCAAACTATCATGCATCCACCCCATCATCCACTTCATACCAAAACCCAATCCATCCATAAATACGGGTTGACTTATTCCTGGCCAATCCGATGCCTCTTCTGCAATGGTTTGTATCGCAGGAAAATCACGGTATAAAGTGATATTTAAATCTTTAATGAACTCAATTGCTTCGATATTTCCATTCCCGCCAAACTCATTCGGCTCCCATTCTCCTTCTTCTCTACTATAATCCAATCTTAACATAGAACTTACTGCATCCACCCTCAATGCGTCAATATGAAATTGATCACACCAAAACTTTGCACTACTAATTAAGAAAGACTTAACCTCTCCTCTTTTATAATTAAAAATATAAGAATTCCAATCTGGATGATAGCCTTTTCGCATATCAGCATATTCATAGGTATTGGCACCATCAAACATAAATAAGCCATGGCTATCATACGGAAAATGAGATGGAACCCAATCCAATATCACCCCAATGCCCGCTTGATGAAATGCATCTACCAAAGCAGCAAATTCTTGCGGATTACCAAATCGAGAAGTGGGTGCAAAGAATCCAACGCCTTGATAACCCCAACTTCCATCAAATGGATGTTCCATCACAGGCATAAATTCAACATGTGTAAAGCCCATTTCTTTTACATAGGGCACCATCAAATGAATCAGCTGTGTATACGAATTGTAACTATCCTCATTGTGTTTATCTGGTCGCATCCAACTTGCCAAATGCACTTCGTACACTGAATAAGGTTGGTCTGTTCTGTTTTTAATCTTTCTATCTTCAAGCCATTGTTGATCCTTCCAAGCATAGGAGGTTTGCCAAGTGATAGAAGCTGTCAATGGTCTCAATTCCCAATAATGCGCAAATGGATCTCCCTTGTCTAAAATCATACCCTTGTAGCCATGGATATGGTATTTATACACTTCTCCTTGCCCAATGTTTGGAATAAAACCTTCCCATATGCCCGATGATTCTAATCTTACTTTTAACGGATGCGCGTCGTTGCTCCAATCATTGAAATTACCTTTAACAAATACGGCAGTCGCATTAGGCGCCCAAACACTAAAATAAGTACCCTTCACGCCCATCACTTCAATCTGCTTATTACCAAATAATTGGTATAAAGTAGAATGGGTGCCATGTTGAAAAGCATGAATGTCCTCTTCTGTAAACAGCGAGTAATTCCAAACCGCTTGTGCAGTATCTACAAAATGTATGGCTTCGTATTTTGACATGAATTCTATTTAGTCAGTTCAATCACTTGCATTGTAAGTGCAGGTATCTTAAACTGTTTTGCAATGGTCTTTCCTGAAACGACTTCTTTTCCGCCAGCAAAGCCATTGGTTCTTTCCTTATAATCACTAAAATCGACATTTCGATCTTGTTCACTTGTATTCATCACACACATCACAGTTTGATTGTCGTCGTATCTAAAATAAACATAGAGTCCTTCATTTGGCAAGTATTGCATCATCTTCCCCTTTGTGATTGCAGTTGATGATTTTCTAAATTGACCTAATTTTTTTGTGAATGATAACATGTCTATTTCAGCAGGCGTTAGTCCTTCTTGCGTAAAAGTATTCTTTTTATCTCCAGCCCATCCTCCTGGAAAATCTAGGCGAACCCAACCGTCAGGATTAGAGATGCCTTTCATCAATACTTCTGTTCCATAATACAATTGAGGTATGCCTCTGCAAGTCATTAACCATGCAACACCCATTTTAACCTTAGGAATACTCTCACCAACCTGAGATAAAATTCGAGTCATATCATGATTGTCCAAGAAGATGACATTGCGTGTTGCGTCTTTATATAAAAAGTCATTGGATAAGGTATTGTATAATTTACTCACGCCTTCCATCCACCCAAATTTTTCATTCAATGCTGGTTGGATACCATACAATAAGGTTTGAAAATCTGCCACCCCTTGTAAATTACTTTTAAAAGGGGTATTGATATTGTTCTGCGCAAAATATGCTTGATTCGCTGTGCCATGCACCCAACATTCACCGAAAGAGGTGATTTTAGGATACTCTGTTTCTAAGGCTTGATTGCATCGATTCATGAATGCCAAGTCATTGTAGATATAGGTATCGATTCTCCAACCATCGATGCCAAAAGTTTCAACAGACCAAATAGCGTGTTGTATTAAATAGTTGGCCACAAACTCATTTTCGTGATTCACATCTGGCATTTCAGTTGTAAACCAACCATCTGCCAATTTTCTTTTATCCTGAACCGAAGCATGCGGATCAAAAACTGGCTGATCCTTGTAGTTGGTTTGTGTGAATTTTGGCCATTGATGCAACCAATCTTTTGCAGGCGCATCTTGTACTAAAAAATGGAATCGTCCAACATGATTGTATACTGCATCTTGTATCAACTTCATCCCTCTTGCATGAAGTGCGTCACTTAATGCTAAATAAGCAGTCTCGCCACCAAACCTTTTCTCTACTGCATAATGATTGGTTGCAGCATATCCATGCTCAGTTCTATCAGGCATATCGTTCTCTAAAATAGGCGTCATCCACAAAGTGGTCGCTCCTAAATCTTGTAAATAATCAAGATGATTTTGTACACCTTTTAAGTCACCTCCATGTCTTAAAAATATAGAGTCTCTATTTAAAGACTGATCTTTTAAACCAGCAATACGATCATTACTTGGATCCCCATTGCTGAAACGATCAGGCATTAAAAAATAAATTAAGTCTGATTGGTTGACTCCCTGTGCAAAACTAGTCCCATTTCCTTTGCGTCTTGATTTTAATGGCCATACATGCGTAGTGATTCGAGTGCCATCTTTGATTTGGATTTTTACATCACCTGGCTTTGCAGTTGGCGCAATTACAAGATCAACCGCGATATAATGTCCATTCTCAAAATGATGTACCTTATTCAAAGTCACCCCTGGATAATTGATTGCAATGGATGATGAAGAAAAGTCCGCATCAGTAGATCTCAATAATACTTGTACTTTATTCCATTTCATTTGCACAAACCAATTACTTGGATATGCTTCTGTTGCATTCGCCTGAATAGTCAAAAATAAAAAACCTATAATGGTAACAATAATAACACGTGCTGATCCTTTCATAATTTATGTTGCTTAAATAAATAATAATGAGCCTTAATACCTAGTCTGCTCAAAAGATTAATCTTTGATTTTATCTTCTTTAATGATAAAGGCACAAACCAAACCTGCTACCATTAATAAAACGCCCCCAATCAATACGGCCATCAATCGGTCATTGTTTAAATAGGTAGACATGATTTTTCCGAAAAATAATGAAGCTATAATTTCAGGTAACACAATAAAGAAGTTAAAGATGCCCATATACATACCCATTTTGTGTTCTGGTATATAACCCGCTAACATTGAATACGGCATGGATAAAATAGACGCCCAAGCAATGCCAACTAAACCCATGCTCACATATAAAAGATTTGGCTGATCTACAAAATAAACGGAGACCAAACCCAATCCTCCAATCAATAAACACAATGTATGGGTGTATTTCTTTCCGATACGTCCAACCCAAAAAGGCAAAGTAAACGAAAAGCCAAAAGTCACTAAATTTAAAATGGCAGATGTGGTATTAGCATGTTCTAAGCCCAAAGTAAATACTTCACTATTGGTTGCAGGATCACCATGAAAAATCTGCGTTGCAACACCTGTACTATAATAAAACCACATTAAAAATAAACCAGGCCAAGTGATGAAATTAACTAAGGCCAATCTTTTCATTTGCACTGGCATATGTTGGATAGAATGAATAATCTCTTTTACTATTCCCAATTTTGGTGTGGCATCTTCCACAGCTTTAGTCGGATTAGAAGGAGGATATTCTTTACTTGTGATAATGGTATATAAAACGGATACAAAAAACACAACACCGCCAATATAAAAAGACATTAAAATATTCTGAGGAATAGATCCGTTAATTTTATCTCTTGACACATCAAACCAATTGGCTAATAACTGAGGTAGATAGCCTGCGATGAAAGAGGCCAATCCAATAAACATACTCTGCATTGCAAAACCAAAAGAGCGTTGTTTTTCATTTAAGTTATCTGCCACAAAAGCCCTGAATGGCTCCATTGTAATATTAATGCTTGAATCTAATATCCACAACACACCAGCCGCCATCCATACCGTTGGCGAGTTAGGCATTACAAACAATAAAGCAGAACTTAAAATTGCACCCACTAAGAAAAATGGACGTCTTCTACCCAATTTAGGATGCCATGTTCTATCGCTAAAATAACCAACTATTGGTTGAACAATTAATCCAGTCATTGGCGCCGCTAACCACAATCCTGGAATTTCATCTGGCGATGCACCCAAAAATTCATAGATCGCACTCATGTTACCCATTTGCAAACTCCAGCCAAATTGGATACCAAAAAAACCAAAACACATGTTCCATATTTGCCAGAAACTCATCTTTACTTTCTCGCCCGTATACGCTGTACTCATTGTTTATTAAATTTTAAATCCATTAGGAATGATTGCCCCTTTTTTGATCACAATAATATTGTCTTTGATGGTATATAAAGGATGATCTACTTTTTCTAAATGCGATCCCCCTTTGATATGAACATCATTTCCAATTGAACAGTTTTTATCTACAATTGCATCTTCAATAGTGCAACGTTCCCCAATGCCTAATATGGGGTCTCCAGAAGCATTCTTTTTATTGATCTGTTCAATCGTTTCATAATAATCACAACCCATGATATAAGAATTTTTAACTACGGTATCTTTCCCAATTCTAGAACGAATACCAATCACTGATTGTGTAATTTCTTTTGCATGAATGATGGAGCCTTCCGCTATGATTGCTTTATTAATAATAGTACCACTAATTTTTGCAGGCGGTAACATTCTTGGTCTGGTGTAGACCGTTTGTGCACTATCAAATAAATTGAACGGAGGTATTTCATCTGTTAAAGCCAAATTGGCTTCAAAGAAAGAATAGATATTACCTATATCAGTCCAGTAGCCATCATATTGATAGCTTAATACTTTATAATTTGAAATAGAATCAGGAATAATTTCTTTTCCGAAATCTGTTGCTTTTGGATGTACTTCATTTAATAATTGGAATAAAATTTCTTTATTAAATACATAGATCCCCATTGATGCCAAATAGTTGCGTCCTTGTGATTGCATCGCCATACCAGTATCACTAATCCATTCTGGTAATACTTCTTTACTTGGTTTTTCAATAAATGAGGTAATCACCTGTTCCGAATTGGATTTTAAAATACCAAATTCAGGCGCATCTCTTTCTCCAACAGGAATAGTGGCAATAGTCAATGCAGCGCCACTTTCTCTGTGTGCATCTATCATTTTACTAAAATCCATTTGATATAACTGATCCCCACTTAAAATTAACACATACTCGAAATCGAAGTTTTGAATATGTCTTAGAGATTGTCTCACCGCATCTGCCGTACCCTGAAACCATCCAGGATTATCAGGTGTTTGTTCTGCAGCAAGGATATCTACAAATCCAGAACTAAATGCACTAAAATGATAAGTGTTCTTGATATGCTGATTCAATGAAGCTGAATTGAATTGCGTCAACACAAAAATTCGATTCAAATTACTATTGATACAATTACTAATAGGAATATCTACCAGTCTATATTTACCTGCAATAGATACAGCAGGTTTTGAACGACTAGCTGTAAGCGGGTACAATCTTGACCCAGCGCCACCACCTAATATGATAGAGACGGCTTTTTTTGCATAATTAGACATGATAGTATTCATTAAAATGGTTAATTGGATTCATAAACAGCTTGATATGCATGTACAACTGATTCCCAACTATGGTCAATCGACATAGCATGTTCTATCATTTGTTTCATTTTATTTTTATCTTGATAAACTGATATCGCACGCTCAATAGCATGTACCATATCCTGTTCGCTTGCATGTATAAAGCGAATGCCAAAGCCTCCTTCGTCACCCATATCAATGACAGTATCATGCAAACCACCCGTATCTCTTACCATTGGGATCGTACCATATCTTAATGCATACATTTGATTCAAACCACAAGGCTCCACCCTACTTGGCATCAATAAAAAATCAGCTGCAGCATAAGCTTCATGTCCTACTTTTTCATCATACCCAATATAAGTATTGTACACACCTGGATACAATTGTACCAAATAGTTCAAAGCAGATTCAACTGGCGTTTCTCCTGCACCAATCATTAAAAAATTGGCGCCTCCATTGGTTTTATCCAATGCATGTTGTATGGCACCAGGCAATACATCTGCCGCTTTTTCGTGCACCAATCTTCCAATAAAAACAATGAGCGGTTTATTAAAGTCTAAATTAAATCGCTCGCACAGTAACAATTTATTTTTCTGTTTTTCCTTTTCGAAGTTTTGTTGATTAAAATGATAAGACACAAATGGATCCGTATCAGGATTCCAAACTTCATTGTCTATCCCATTTAATATCCCAATGCATTTTCCTTGCTCATATTCAATTAAAGGTTCCAATCCATTGGACTGGTATTTTAATTGTTGCATATAGGTAGGACTTACCGTCGTGACTTTGTCCGCACATTTAATCGCAGTAGCCAAGGGATTGATGCATCCATCCCATTCAAGCATGCCTCTTTTCCATGTATCCCATCTTGGGATTAAAGTAGATTTTTCCCATCCCATTGATCCGTGATATTGTGCATTATGAATGGTTAAAATAGTTTTAATAGCTGCTAGTTTTTGATAGTCGTAGCAATACTTCATCATAAATGGAATCAGTCCTGATTGGTGATCATGGCAATGCACTACATCTGGCATATCATTCCAACTTTTAAGCCAATCCATTACCGCTATCTGAAATCCTATAAAACGATCTGCATCGTCGGCGTAGCCATATATTTTGGGGCGATCTAATAATCCATGGATATCTACCAAATACAAAGGATAGCCCAACTGACCTGTAGCTTCTTGAATAATCGTATAATTGAAGTACCAATTCCCTAAATAAGCATTGCCTTGATGCACTAGATCCCATTGCGATTTTTCTAGAAATGGCGTCTTATACATGGGCATCACCACCATTGCTTGCTGACCAATTTTATTTTGGTATTTGGGTAAAGCGCCCACCACATCACCCAAGCCTCCTGCCTTAGCCATAGGGTAACACTCTGCACTAACATGAACTATACGCATCAAGCAATCATTTTGCTTTCAATTTACTAAATACTATCTATAATAATTCATTTTTTGTAGAGAAGGATTAAAAAAAATTGAGTATTTTGGGGGATCGATTCAACGATTAAACAAACGAATGCTATGAGCCAAACAAAACAGCCAACCAATACTGGTGCGCTTACAACCCTTATTGTGGTTTTCTTTTTCTGGGGATTTATTGCAGCTGGTAACAGTGTCTTTATTCCATTTTGTAAAAACTACTTTGAACTAGATCAGTTTCAAAGCCAGTTGATTGATTTTGCTTTTTACTTGGCCTATTATATCGGTGCGCTTGGCTTATTTGCGTATGGTGCTTTAGGTGGTAAAGATCTTGTTGGAAAATGGGGATACAAAAAAAGTATTGTCTATGGTTTATTGTTTTCAGCCATTGGTGCAGCAGCCATGATTATTGCTGTTAATGCCAATACCTTTACTGGAATGTTAGTTGGTTTATTTATCGTAGCACTTGGGTTCTCATTACAACAAACTGCTGCTCAACCATTCGCTATCGCTTTAGGTGACCCCTCTACTGGAACGAGTCGAGTGAGCTTAGGTGGTGGAATCAATTCATTTGGTACTTCTATCGGCCCAATCGTTGTGGCACTTGCCTTATTTGGCACTGCTGCTGCTATCACTGATGAACAGATAAAACAATTAAGTTTAGATAAAGTCATTATTCTATACACAGCAGTTGGTGGATTATTTATTGCAGCTGCTGCATTATTCCATTTCTCTAAAAAAGTACCTGCTGGTATTTCAGATGAAGCAATGGAGCCAGCCGGAAAAGCATTGTCTTTATTGGTCATCATGACGGGTGTATTAATTGCCCTATTCGTACCAATTTTTGATAGTTACAAAATTGATCCATCAAGTTTAACAGACGCAGGTCGTCACGAGCTAGAGACCTACCGATTAAAATGGCTTATAGGTGCATTGGCTACTGTTGTTATTGGATTGTTAGCAGCTAATTTCACTGCACAGAAAAATGAAAAAGGATGGGGCGCTATGAAATACCCTCAATTGGTTTTGGGTATGTTAGCGATCTTTGTATATGTTGGTGTGGAAGTGGCCATAGGATCCAACTTAGGTGAATTGTTAAAGCAAGCCGATTTCGGTAGCATCTCTTCATCAGCAATCGCGCCATATGTATCAATGTATTGGGGTAGCATGATGATTGGACGTTGGGCTGGTGCCATTAGCGCCTTTGATTTTAAAAAGAAAACTCAACAGTATTTAACGTTCATCGTACCGATCATTGCTTTTGGAATTGTGATTGCCTTGAATAGTATTGCTCAATATGATATGAGCCCACTCTATTGGTATATCATCTGCGTTTTCATTCAAATCATTGCTTTTTACTTGAGTCAAAATAAACCAGCTAAAACTTTATTGATTTTTAGTTTAGTAGGTGTCACCGCAATGTTATTAGGTATTTTCACTAAAGGAACTGTGGCTACTTATGCTTTTTTAACAGGTGGATTGGCTTGTTCTATTATGTGGCCTTCTATCTTTTCCTTATCCGTTTCTGGCTTAGGGAAATATACACCACAAGGATCTGCATTCTTAATCATGATGATTTTGGGTGGTGGTATCATCCCTCCTATTCAAGGTAAAATTGCAGATTATTTACAATCTTCACATTTAGATCAGCCTGGTTATGGTATCCATAATTCATTTTGGATTCCTGCTTTATGCTTTGCCTACTTAGTATTCTTCGCCATCGCAGTGAAAGGAATTCTAAAAAAACAAGGTATCAATTATGAAGAAGCTGAAACAACTGGTGGACACTAAAAATTAAAAAAAAGATATCATGGAATCATATGTTGTAGGCGTCGATATCGGCGGAACAGGTACAAAATTTGGCATTGTAGATAAAGATGGTAATGTATTATTCTCAAGTGAGATGTCTACAAAAAAACATCTTCAAGTGCATACATTCATTGATGAATTGTATGAGCATTTATCAGAAATGATAGAGAAAGTGGGCGGATTTGGTCGCATCAAAGGCATTGGCATTGGCGCACCGAATGGCAATATCTATACTGGTACCATTGAATATGCTCCTAACCTTCCATGGAAAGGCATTATCCCATTTGCGAAAATGGTACAGGACAAATTTAAGATCCCTGTTAAATTAACCAATGACGCCAATGCAGCGGCTGTTGGTGAAATGATGTATGGCGCTGCAAAAGGAATGAAAGACTTTATCATGATAACTTTAGGCACTGGTGTAGGAAGTGGTATCGTAGCCAATGGTCAACTCATATATGGCCATGATGGATTCGCAGGTGAACTTGGGCATACTGTGATTATTCCTGGTGGTAGAAAACACTTTGGCACTGATCAGCTTGGATCACTTGAAAGCTACGCATCTGCAACCGGTGTTGCTCTATCTGCCAGAGAGATACTTAGTCAATCAGATAGACCAAGTCTTTTAAGAGATATTGCGATAGATAGCATCACCTCAAAAGATGTTTTTGATGCAGCTGTAAAGGGTGATGAGGTAGCAAAAGAAGTATTTGAATTTACAGGAAAAATATTAGGCATGTCTTTGGCCAACTTTGTGATGTTCTCAAGTCCAGAGGCCATCATCTTGTTTGGTGGTTTAACAAAAGCTGGTGATATGATTTTGAAGCCAACTAGAGAACATATGGAAGCAAACTTAATTGAGATATTCCAGAATAAAGTAAAGATATTAATCAGTCATTTGAAAGAATCTGATGCCGCCATACTTGGCGCATCCGCCCTAATGTGGGAATAAAAAAAAGAGGCTCGTCATTGAGCCTCTTTTTTTTATTCGTATTATTTCAATAAAGATTGTTCTTCCATCCATTTGTTTCTTCCCCATCCTTTGATTACGTGTTTTTCTGAATGATAGGATGACCTAACCAATGGACCACTTTCTACATAATCAAATCCTAGTTCATATCCAATTGCCCTAAGTTCAGCGAACTCATCGGGATGAACAAAACGTTGCACTGGTAAATGTTTTTTAGTGGGTTGTAGATATTGTCCAATTGTTATGACATCACATCCAACGCCAATTAAATCCTTCATCGTTTGAATCACTTCTTCTTTTTCCTCACCAATACCCAACATGATACCTGTTTTTGTACGCATGCCGCCTTTCTTTAAGGTTTCTAGTACTTCTAAACTTCTTCTGTATTTTGCTTGAACACGAACACGTTTGGTATTGCGTTCTACTGTTTCCATATTGTGACTCACCACTTCTGGAGCAGCTTCAATGATGCGTTCAATTTGTTCCTTAATCCCTCTAAAATCTGGAATCAACGTTTCTAATGTTGTATCTGGCGTCAATGCTTTAATCGCCTTAATCGTATTGGCCCAAATAATGGATCCACCATCAGGCAATTCATCTCTATCCACGCTTGTTAACACTGCGTGTTTTACTTTCATTAAAAAGATGGCTTCTGCTACACGTTGTGGTTCATCCCATTCTACTGGCTTTGGCCTACCTGTTGCTACAGCACAGAATTGACAACTCCTTGTACAAATATTACCAAGGATCATAAATGTGGCTGTTCCTTCTCCCCAACACTCTCCCATATTAGGACAATTACCACTTTCACAGATGGTATGTAATTTATGCTTGTCCACTAAGCCTCTCACGTGTTTATAGCTTTCTCCAATTGGCAATTTCACTCTTAACCAATTGGGCTTTTTTGTATGTTGTTCTGCTGGGACTATAGGTAATTCTTGCATGCTTTTCTGTTATCGAATGCAAAAATACAAGACTTGTGCTTAAATTAAGCCTTTCGTTGTAAATTTACCAAAATCACAAATCAATTAAATTCAAGGATATGACAGCTACAGTTACCTATGACGCCAATTTAAGAACAACCTGCCTTCACCTTCAAAGCGGTTCTAGTTTTGAAACCGATGCGCCTTCTGATAACAAAGGTCAAGGTGCTCGTTTTTCTCCTACAGATTTAATTGCTACTGGCTTAGGGGCTTGTTTGATCACTACTATGGGTATCAAGGCAGAAACCATGGATATCAAATTAGATGGCGCAAAAGTGGACGTAACAAAAGTAATGATGAGCGAGCCTAGAAGAATTGGTAAAATAATCATTGCTGTCACAATGCCTGCTTTGAATTTGGATGATAAGACGAAGGAAATCCTTGAAAGAGTTGGAAGAACCTGCCCTGTTGAACGCAGTTTACATCCAGACATGGAATTAGATATTAGCTTTCAATGGTTGTAGGCAAATAGCTTAATAACCTACTGACAGGCAACCCCATTACATTGTAGAAATCTCCTTCGATTCCTTTAATGCCTATCACGCCAATCCAATCTTGTATGCCATAAGCACCTGCTTTATCATAGGGTTGATATTGGTCTATATAATATTCAATCTGTGCCAATGTTAAAGGATGAAAATGCACTAATGTTGTTTCACTAAAAAAACGTGTATCGGTATCATTCATTAAATAAACCCCCGTAATAACACGATGTGTTTTGCCAGATAATTTCTTTAAAATAGCAATGGCATCCTCTCTGTCAACGGGTTTGCCTATGATTTCATTATCAAGTACAACAATCGTATCTGCTGCAATGATCCACTTGCCTTTATGAACTGGTAATTCGTTATTAATTTTTTCTTGTACTGCTAATGCTTTATTTTTCGCAATATACACTGGCACATCTTGTACTTCCATATCTGCAGGAAAATCTTCATCCGCAGCAGAAACAATGATGTCAAATTGAAGATCCGCCCATGCTAATAACTGCTTTCTTCTTGGAGATTGGGAAGCTAAAATAAATCCATTCATAGTTTTGAAATTAAAGCAAGAAGTAAAAAAAGCCCATAGATAAAATACCCATCAACATAGCCAATTTAATCCAATTGCTTAATCGATTGAAATCTGCGCTAGAGAAGGCTTGCTTTAAATGAAACAAAACATATACTAATGGCGCAATGATAGTTACAATACAATAGGTTACAGGAATCCACCATCCAAATGGAATGGTGTATAATTGGATAATCGTTAAAACTAAAATGAGTACCATTAACCAAACTGCTACATACACTTTAGTTGTTTGTAAACCCCAAGCGATTGGCATAGTCTTACAACCAAATTTTTCGTCTCCATTCATGTCTTCCATATCTTTCAATGCCTCTCTAACCAAAGTTAAAATAAAAGCAAAGCTACTGTAGAGTAACATGAGTTTAAAAAACTTCAAGTCAGTGGGCTGCATGTGAGTGGGATGTACTAATTGAACTAAAGTGAATTTAGAAAAATACACCACTCCAATTGTCCATGCTGTTAAAACCGCAATCACTACATTCCCTATTAAAAAATCCCTTTTAAAATTGGTAGAATAAAACCACAAAATTAAAATGGTCACTAAATTAGAAAAATGAATGTGCAAGTATTGCTGGAATGGAAATGCTATTAATGAAATATAGATGCCAACCATACTTAAAATCAAGTGCCAGAAAATAACCCAACGTCTGCTAATATGTGCACCTACTACAACACTTTGGGGCTTGTTGACTTGATCAATATTTACGTCAAAATAATCGTTGATGATATAACCAGCTGCTGCAATACAAATACTTGTTGCAACTATAAAATAAAATGGATAGTCCGCTGTCAATGCAGCATTTGGATATAGCGGCTTGTAAATAAAAAAATGAAACAGCGATTCTGCCAATAAAATAAAAAGCAAATTTGGCCATCTTACTAATCTGAAAAAATGGATCAACTTTTTCACAGGGGATTATTTAGCTTGTATATGGTCCACTACATCCCAATGGCCATTTAATTTAAGCACTTTTTCTATGACTTCTCTAGCACAGCCTTCACCGCCTTTTGCTAGCGCTTTATAACTAGCAATTTGCTTAATATCAAAACAAGCATCTGCTGGGCAAGCTGCGATACCTACCACTTGCATCGCTTCAAAGTCTGGCATATCGTCACCCATATATAAAATCTCTTCTAAAGGCACACCCTCCGTCATAGAAAGTGTCTCTAGTAAAACTTTTTTATCCTTCACTTTCATGTTCACTTGCTCTACACCCAATTTCTCCAATCTATCTTGCACTTCTTCTGAATAACCTCCTGATATCACCCATACCTTATAGCCCTTTTTGATAGCCAACTGGATGGCATAACCATCTTTAATGTTCATTGTTCGAACCATGACACCATTGGGCATCACAATTAATGTACCATTGGTTAACACACCATCTACATCAAATACAAAACATTTTATTTTTTCTAAGGCTGTAAGCAAGGCATTTATTTTTTTTGATTATCACGCCATTCGTATACCCAAGCGCTTTGGATCATTTCCAAATGTCCTTCATTTGATTCTTCTTTCTTGCCTTCAAAATGAGGCAAAGTCAATATCCACTCTAAAAGATCAGTGAAGCGGACTCTGTAAATTTTAGATTCTGTAAAATCATCCCCAAATTTTTCATATAATTTTTGGGCAATGTCTTCATGATCGTTCCAGTGAATGGGTGGCTCAAATTGATTCATACTATTATTATATCTTTTTTATTATTCTCCTAAAAATTGTGTCTGATCTGGTAAAGTCACTTCGATCTCGCCAGATCCTGCTTTCAATTCACATTGACAACCTAGTCTTGACTCAATTCTTGGACTTACCGCTCTGTCTATAAAATCTTCTTCTTTGTCTGATAATTCAGCTAAGTGCTCCATCCCTTTCTTAACATATAAATGACAGGTGCTACAAGCACAAACAGCACCGCAATTATGATGCAATTCAATACCCGCATCTAAAATGACTTCTAATAGACTTTGATCGGCAGCCACATTTTCTAAAGTTACAGGTGCTAATCCTTTTTGCTCGAAATTGATTTTTAATGAATACATATCTGATCGTTCGTATTTTTTGCAAAAATAGCTTTAATGCATCAATGGGTAAAGGGCTATGCCCCTTTTATTTGTCGAAATACAAAAAAAATAAGCAGATGGACATAGGGAGCGCTATCTTTGCGGTCAAATTGTAAGCATATGGCTAAGGTTGGCTTTTCAGAAAGAATTTACCTCCAATATTTAAGGACAAAATTCAATACCCTAAGCAAACTTGCCCCCGCAACTGCTGGCAGGATGGCTTTTGACCTGTTTTGCACACCTTACCCAAAATATAAGAAAAGAAAAGCACCTGCTATTTTCAACCACGCATCAAAAAAAACGGTTGTTTTATCAGATGGGGCCAAAATCCATGGATTTGAATGGAACCCAAACAATGCTAATGAACAAACCGTGTTAATTGCACATGGTTATGCAAGTTTTGCCTATAAATTTGAACACTATATTGGTCCATTGCTAAAATTGGGATACCGTGTTTTGGCATTCGATGCGCCAGGTCATGGACAGAGTGAGGGAAAACATATTAATGTAGTGGTTTACCAAGAAGCGATACAAAAGATTATGCAACAATGTGCCCCTGTGAATCATTTTATAGGTCATTCGCTTGGTGCACTTACCTTATCCTTGATTGCTGAACAAGTGGATAATGCCAAGGATAGAAAATTTGTATTGATAGCGCCTGCCACTAAAACCACCACTACTTTCTCTAATTTCTTTAAAATGATGCACTTTAATGAAGTGACAAAAACAGCATTCATTCAAGAAGTAAGCAGTAGAACACATCATACAATTGAGCATTTTGCTGCTGACAGAGCACTTACTAATTATCAAGGTCCATTACTTTGGGTTCACGATGAAACTGATTTGATTTGCCCTTATGAGGATTTAAGTGATTTTCAAAAAAATGCCCCTTCCAACATAGAATTTCTGATTACCAATGGATTAGGACATAATAAAATATACAAAACAGCCGAAGTGATGGATCAAATCATGGCTTTTTTGACCCCTTCCAAGTAGATCATTTTTATTTTTTAGCCGAAAGCTATAATATTGCAACAAGGATAAAGCAAAGTTTAACCATTAAAATTGCCTTACCTTAGCGTATAAATAGTTGATTTTCAATATATAAATAACCCGAAGGAGCGGTTTGAGCTATGTCAAAGAACTTATTAATTGTGGAGTCGCCTGCAAAAGCGAAGACGATAGAGAAGATTTTAGGCGAGGAATTTGAAGTTAGAAGCTGTTATGGCCATATCAGAGATTTGGAAAAGAATGATATGGGTATAGATATGAAAAATCATTTTGCTCCAAGGTATATGGTACCGAGTGAAAAGGAGAAAGTATCAGCTGGCATTTGGCAGAAGTATTAGGTTTAGATCCAAAGAAAACGAAGCGTATTGTATTCCATGAAATCACTGCTCCAGCAATTAAAAAAGCAGTGGAGAATCCACGTTTAATTAACATGGATTTAGTGGATGCGCAACAAGCAAGAAGAATATTAGACAGGATTGTAGGTTTTGAATTAAGTCCAGTCTTATGGCGTAAAATAGGCATGCAAAAAAGTTTGAGCGCTGGTCGTGTTCAAAGCGTTGCAGTTAGATTGATTGCAGAAAGAGAAAGAGAGATCAACCAATTTACACCTGAAAGTGTATTTAAAGTATCTGCACTTTTCTCTGCATTAGATATCAATAAAAAGAAAGTGAAGTTTAAGGCGGATGGCCCTCAGAAATTAACCACTGCAGGTGCAGCCGAAAAATTCTTAACCGCATGCAAAGGAGCAAGTTATACTGTCAAGGATATTACAGTAAAAGACGGCAAACGCACGCCATCTGCACCTTTCACTACCTCTACCCTACAACAAGAAGCTTCTAGAAAACTGGGGTATAGTGTTAGCAAGACCATGTTACTAGCTCAAAAATTATACGAGAGTGGTAAGATCACTTATATGAGAACAGACAGCATCAGCTTAAGTGAAACTGCAATTGATGCCATCAAAGCGGAGATCAATTCAAGCTTTGGAGAGCAGTACTATCAACCAAGAAAATTCAAGAATAAAAACGAGAATGCTCAAGAGGCCCACGAAGCAATCAGACCTACTTACATGAATGAAAGCAAAGTAGATGATGCGGACACCAATCGTTTATACGAATTGATTTGGAAGAGAACCATTGCTTCACAAATGAGTGATGCACAATTTGAAAAAACAACTGCTAAAATCGAGATCTCTACCAATAAAGAAACTTTGACTGCAAGTGGTGAAGTGATGAAGTTTGATGGTTTCTTAAAAGTATATTTAGAAGGCAAGGATGATGATGATTTAGAAGAAGACGCGGAATTAGGAGAAGGAGATGAAAGCTTGTTGCCTCCTTTGGCAAAAGGCCAAGTACTCGACTTTATCAGCATGACTGGACTAGAGCGATTTAGCCGCCCTGCATCAAGATATACCGAAGCGAGTTTAGTAAAGAAATTGGAAGAATTGGGGATCGGTAGACCTTCTACCTACGCTCCTACTATTACGACCATTATGAAACGTAATTATGTAGAGAAAAGAGAGAAAGAAGGTGTTAAAAGAGTGTACCAAATTCTTTCCTTGAATCCTAAAGATGAAATTAAAACGGAAACTGCCTCTGAAATTACAGGAGCAGAGAAAAATAAATTATCTCCAACCGATTTGGGCTTGGTAGTCACTGACTTTTTGAAATTACACTTTGAAAAAGTAATGGATTTTGGTTTTACTGCAAAAATCGAAGGTGAATTTGATGAAATTGCTGAGGGTAAATTGAAATGGAGTAAGATGTTAGAAAACTTCTACCAACCCTTTCATGAAACCATCGAACACACATTAGAAACTGCCGAAAGAGCAAAAGGAGAACGTGAACTAGGCTTTGACCCAGTTAGTGGAAAGAAAGTGATTGCACGTATGGGTCGCTATGGACCAATGGTTCAAATTGGCCACCAGGATGAAGAAGAAAAGCCAAAATTTGCAAAATTAAAAGCTTCTCAAAGTATCGAAACCATCAGTTTTGAAGAAGCCATGGAATTATTTAAGCTTCCAAGAACACTTGGTTTATTTGAAGATGAAGAAGTGTCTGTTAATATTGGTCGTTTTGGCCCTTATGCTGCCCATAGTAAGAAGTTCTACTCTTTGAATAAGGAAATGGACCCTTACACTGTTTCGCTTGAGGAATTGACGCCAATGATCGCTGAAAAGCGCAAGGCAAAGGACGAAAGAACCATCAAAGTCTTTGAAAAAGAAAAGATCCAACTATTAAGAGGTCCATATGGCCCTTATATTAAGCAAGGCTTACGCAATTTCAAGTTGACTAAAGAGCAACAAGATAAAGTAGAGGAATTGACGATTGACGAAGTAAAAGCAATCATCGAAGAATTGAAAAAGAATCCTCCTCGCAAGACAGCTAGAAAGAAGAAAGCTTAATATTATTCAACTCTAATGATTTTATAATCCAAAGTTTACTTTGGATTATTTATAATAGTAGCGTTTGAAAAAATATAAACGCTACTATTATTCAACTCTAATGATTTTATAATCCAAAGTTTACTTTGGATTATTTTTTTGTGTGAAAAGAATTTCAAGTAATTAAGGCATAAGAAAAGCCCTTAGAGATAAATACTATTCCTACACGAACATTCGAGCTTGCGAGCTGAGAGTGTGGGAATATGGTATTTTTTCTAAGGGCTTTAAAATGCTATAGTTGAAATATCAAATTCGATTAAACAACAGAAGGCATAGGCTTACTCATTGATTTCAAGAACTGTACATGCGCTTTAACTGCGCTTAATACTGTTGGATATTCAATATAATTTAATTGGAACTCTGCACATGCTTCCTTCACAATCTTGCTGATTGCAGGATAATGTACGTGAGATATTTTAGGAAATAAATGGTGTTCAATCTGGAAATTCAATCCACCAACTAACCAACTTACAATCTTACTTTTTGTGGCAAAATTAGCAGTGGTCTGAATTTGGTGTGCTGCAAATTCATCTGGCAATCTATTCTCTGGTTGTATTGCTACTGGGAATTCTGTATGCTCTACTGTGTGCGCTAACTGAAATACAATACTTAACACAAATCCTGCAAAGAAGGTACTTACAATGAAGCCAACTAACCAAGCCTGCCAGCCTAACATGATAACTGGTACCACCACGAAAATCGCAGCATGGTATACTTTTACAATCCAGAATTCAAAATGATCTGCAATAGACATTTTCTTCAATGGGATAGAACCAATTTTACCTTTAAAATATTTATTGTAATCTGTAAAGAAAATCCAGAATACATACAAAAGCATGTATAGAATGCTAAAATATATGTGCTGAAAACGATGTAACACATAATGCTTTTGAGTTGGCGCCATACGCATGAACACCCCTACTTCGATATCATCATCTACTCCATCTACATTGGTATAGGTATGATGAATTGTGACATGCTTCATACTCCACATAAAACGACTAGC
>JACCDW010535152.1_pt1 | contig 45407 bp, 46 predicted proteins | sample 7449781 | NCBI WGS metagenome assembly JACCDW01 (sample SAMN15323449, study PRJNA562643) | freshwater metagenome | isolation source: river surface water | place: USA:Blue River Watershed | collected 2017-08-18
TAAAAATAAAAATAAAATTGATAAAATGAAAAACATATTATGTTCCATAGGAAGATTCTAATAAGTATTTTTGTGTTCTTTCTACATGCATTTTGATTATATTCCAATTCTCCACATCATACACTTCTTGTCTCACTCGACTATTTATTTTTGAAGAATTTTCCCATATCAATCTTTTTATCTCTTCCTCTGTATAATCTGGATATCTCTTTAATACATATTCTATTATCTTCCCATTACAATGAAAATCAATAGCTGATAAATCCCACATATCTAATTCTAACGTTTGTACTGAATAAAATGATACATTTCGTATCATCCTCCTCTCCATCTCAATTCCATCTTCATTTCCCTCAAATCTCTTTTTCCATCGATTTGCATATTGAACAAACATATCCATATCACATCTCATTCCACCATATGCCGTTCTTAATTGCATACAATATAATATCGAACATTGTATTGTATTCAATGTATGATATGATTCTATTAAATCAATCAACTTTGTATTCTCATCTAATTCTTCATATTCTATCACATCTTTTCTTTCTATCTTACATAATACATAAACTAATCCTAATAACCATTCATACATATATCGTTTCATTTTAAATGTTGTAGAAGATTGTGAAATCATTAACCACATTAATGTTGTAAAAGATTCATGTAACATAACATCTTCAATCATAATAATAGGTAATCTTCTTAAAAAATCAACAATATCTAATTTCATATAATGAACAGCAGTACGAATGGCTAAATCATCACTCTGTTTGCGAATACATTTTTGTAAATGAGATTTCAAATTTTGTACATTTTTATATTTTGTCTCAGGAGGTAGGAAAAACTTCTTCTCTTTCATATCCGGAAAATGACCACACAAATAAAATGTATGCGTCTTTCTTAATTGATTCCATTTTACTTCTTCTATAAAATTAACATCACTCGGTCTCTCCATCAACCATTCTGCATGAAATATGGGTGAATACTTATTTACCCATTTTAAATAAAAAAATCGTTTAATCTCTAATACTTTTCCATTTTTTTTAATGGTTGGAAAAAATGAATGTAATGATAACTGTTTATTTGAACTCATCTCTTTTTATTTCTCTTCTACACCCTCTCTATTTCTCTTTTTATATCTACCTTTTTTCATTTTTTATTTCATTTCATAAAAATGCTTTCTACAAACTGCCTCATATACATCATTACTACCCACTAATACTGTATCTTCATTATTTACAATTTTTTTAGAAAAAATTGCTTCAGTTCCATCTCCACATCTCTTACATAATGCCTTTAATTTAATTACATCCTCTGCATGTGGAATCAAACGCAATACATCTCCAAAAGGTTGTTTTTTAGCATCACCATCTAAACCAGCACCTACAACACACTTTCCATCAAAATCAATCCATTTTGTAATACAGTCATAAGCATCTGCAAAAAATTGTAATTCTTCAATTACTATCACATCTGCTCTCTCAAAATGTTCCCTATTTTCACCCTCCTCCAATTTATGTAAAGAATCCAAAATTACACATTCATCAAACACATCCCTATTATGAGTTGTCAATGAAGATGAACCATAACGATTATTATAAACATGATTAATAACAATCACATTCTTATCCAAACATTTAAAACGACGAATCATACGAATTAATTCCGTACTCTTGCCTGCATACATAGGACCAATAATTAATTGTAAGGAACCAAACTTTTGCTGTACATTCTCAGTCATCTTGAAAGAAAGTGTAGATGTATTATACTTATTCATTGTATATTTTTTATATTTCTTTATACTCATTTTTTTTTATATTTTACTTTTCTTTTTCAATTTTTATTTTCATTTTCCCAAATATTTTATGCGATTAAAATCTTTTGATTTTCTTTGATGATACAATCTAAAAAGTTAGATAAAATATAATGTAATGAAAAATACATTAATATTAAATCTGTCATATAAATATGTTCTAAATTCACTTTGGGGTCTTTTAATTTTTGAATAAATAATTCCATTCTGTACATTCTTCTTGTAATGAATTTAATTTGTTCAGCAAAAGCAAATTGATATTCTGCTTTTTTAATGTTTTGCACACGAAGTAATTTTAACATAATCTCATTTGAAATTCTCTCATCTTCTGTATCTAAATATTTAATAAAACATTCCATGCGATTTGCATAAACTGGATTTCCACTCTCTTTTGTTCTTACTGTATCTAATATCTTATCCAAAACTGTTATAAATTCTGGATTCGTTTTTACATTCGCTTTTACATCTGTTTTCTTTATATTCGCTCCTCCTAATGTAGGAGAATAAGATTGTGGAGAAGGAACACCATACTTCGTTTGTGTCGTTGATGCAGGATAAGAAGGAACTGAAGTATTTGTAATAGCAGAAGTGGATGTAACATTTTTTTGATTTGGTTTGGAAATGAGATTGGTTGTATTGAATAATTTTTTGAAATCATTCATTTTCATGGGAAGTAATTCTTTGATGGATTGATTGGCGGGGAGAGAGGGAATAACATTTGCGTTTAATTTGAACATAGAAAGAATACTTTTGCGATTTTTATAAAAGTTTAATTTATTAGAAAAATATTTCAATAAAACAGGAACTCTCATTTTGAATAATTGTGCATTCTTTTTAATTTTCAATTTATATTTGATATTATTTGTAGTATTATTTTCTTTTGAAACTTCAAATAAATTGTTGATTTCTTTAAATAAGGTATCACTCTCTAAACCTTCTAATAAACGATTTGTATTTTTTCGTTTGGCCAATTTATCATTTTTATCTTTGATTTGATTTAAAAGTTGGTAGGTTTGATTTAATTTGGGAAAAATAGAAGCCATGGAATTAAATAAAGAATCCATTTTTGCAATTTTTGATTTTGCTTCATTTTCTTTGGAAGTTAATAAAGAAATGTATTCATCATCAAGTCGTTTATTCGTACGAAGTTTCATTTCTAAATTTGTTTTTATAGCTTTCAATTTTGCTATTTGTATTTCTAAGTCGGATATTCCTAAACCAGTAATTTGACTATTAATTTCTCCAATTCGAATATCATTTCTTCCTGGTCTTAAACCACGTTTTTTTCTATCTAATTCTTCTTTTTTAGATTTCTTTTCATTTAATTGTTTTTCTTTATTTGTTAATTCTGCATTTGTATCACGATATTCATTTTTTCGTTCATCCATAAGTGTCAAATTTTCTTTTTTACTTTGTTCAATCTTTTTAATTAAAGTTTGATAATTATCTTTTACTTTTTGTAAATTCTTTCGTATATTCTTTTGAAATGATTTATAGTATTCTTTGATATCAAATGTACCACAATCATTTAAAGGTGTCATATACATGGTACGCAAAATATCAATTTCAAAACATTTGATAAATCTCAATATTTGAAATAAAACAAGATGAAAATTACTTTGTGTCTTTATATTGGTTCCATTATTCAAACTTTTATTTGTATTAAAAATAGATGTTATTAAATCTTGTAATTCTTTATCTAACGTAGTTTTACTTTTGATATAAACTTCATTTAATTTTTTTTCAATTTTTTCTTTTTTTTCTTTTTTGAGATTTTCATCTTCGACAGAAAATGTTTTGAAATAATCTGTTAAAGTATCTAAAATTTCCTGAAAAAGTAAATTATCTTCTTCATATAAAGATTGTATTTCATCTATTTTTTGTAGTATTTCAGTAAATTGAATTATCTTTTTTTCTGTTCTATTTCGATTTAAATTTGTTGTTGTTATTATTTTTTGTAAATTTTCTAATGTCTCTTTTTTGGAAATATCCAATTTATAAGTTAAATAAATAATTTCTTGTAATAATTTTATATCTTTTACTTTTGTTTCATCTCCTTCAATTGTATCATATAAAGCCTGTGGAGTTTTATCTTTACTTAAAGATAAATCTAATTTATTTATTTTTCGTTCAAGATTTTCGTAATCGATATTTTTTTCTTGAAAAATTGTTTTTTCATTTTCGATATATGTTTTCATATTTTGTAAAATTATCATTACATTCTCTTTTTGAAAACTTTCAATTAATCCATAAATAGTTTGTAATTCTTGTACAAATTGTTCTTTACGAAATCCTTCTGATTTGGCTAAATGAGTTCGTAATAATTTATTAATAGAACGAATATTAGGATTTTCATGTGACAAATAATATTGCGACATTCGATAAAATTCTTCATAATTCTGCAAATACGAAAATATATAATTCTCTCTTCGCACAAAAGCCTCATATATCTTCGAATTTAATATTAACATTTCAGGTGTTACATAATTTTTCACTAACTTTCTTTTATCATCTGGACTTCGTGTTGTTCCAAATTGAATATTTTTTAAATGTGGTGATGTTGTAGAATCTATCAATTTAGTATCATATTCATTAATTTTTGTAATAAATGTATCATAAATAGTAAATTGTCCTTTCGTATTTTCAATAATTGGAAAATGTGTTGTAGCCATTATAAATAAAACCTCTAACATAAACAAAGATATTCTTTGAATAGAAGCAATTCAAAAAAGGAGAAATGAAAAAAATTAAGTATATTGAAGTCTTTCATAATTTGTGATTAATTCAAAAATATCATCATCTGTTAATTGATATTTTTGATATTGATTTTTTTGTAACTTTTGTATCATATTTGAAAACTTCTCAATTTCAAACAACAATTTCTCTTTCTCTTCCATCCTCTTTTGATAATAATATACTTGAACAATTATAAATATTATAAATAATAGAATACCTAATATCCATAGATTTTTATGCATCTTCATGAACCGTGTGCTCTACTTATATTCTCCTTTTTTTTCTTACATCCATTTCCCCAATTTTTATCCTTTTATGGGACATTTTAAAAAAGAATAAAATTGTTCCTTCATTTATTGGATTTTTTGAAAAAAGTTGAAAAATGAAAGAAAAAATGAATTCTTTCATTTTTGAAAATAAAAAAGAATATAGAAAAAAATAAATAGGTTAAGAATAGAACAGAAAAAAAAATGTCCTCCAACAGTAATTTTACAGAGTCCACGAATGAAGGTAATGAAGTATATGATATATATAACTTTTTGGAAGAACATCGAGTAGAGAAGGGTCAAAGTCATACCCATACATCGATGGGTCAGGGAAAATTTGCAGGTAGTTTTTTCATTCGTAATGCTGAATTAGATACTTTTTACGCCCTTTATGAGAGGGCAGTATTTGATGATAAACCTTTATATTTAATTGAAAAACATGAAGAAATTGGACCCATTGTAATTGATTTTGATTTTAAATATGAATTTGATGTACATGAACGCTTACACACTTATGAACACATTGAGAAAATTGTTGAATTATATGTAAATGAGATTATTTCACTTTTTCAAATTGAACGTGATGACCCCCGACTTGTAGCTTTTGTTTTCGAAAGAGAAAAGTGTTATAAGGTAAAGGGTATCACTAAAGATGGTATTCACATTATGTTTCCTTTTATTATTTCTGCACCAGACCCACAATATTATATTCGAACTCAATTATTGGGTAAGATTGCACCTGTATTGGCGAATTTACCAGTCACAAATGTACCTCATGATATTATTGATAAATCAGTGATTCATTCAAATGGTTGGATGATGTTTGGTTCAAGAAAGTTTAAATGTGATCCTTATCAAATGAGTTATATTATAGATGGAAATTTACAGAATATTGCATTGGAAGATTATTATTATGGAACACAAGATTTAGTTCGTTTTTTCAGTATTCGAAACAAGCGTCCCAGTGATGTAATTCCTATTCGCGATGAAATGGTTTCTGTGATTGAGAAGTTATCACAGAAAAAGAAGGTATCTACTTTAAAGACAAAAGTAGGAATGGCTTTGAGTTATGATATTGCACAAATTACTGAAATTATGAATATCTTGTCTATTGAACGAGCAGAGAATTACACAAGTTGGATTGAAGTAGGATGGGCATTGCATAATATTGACCCTAATTCTCAAGATTTATTGGATTTATGGATTGAATTTAGTAAGAAATCATCGAAATTTGTAGAGGGTGAATGTGAAAAAGAATGGGAAAAGATGAAGAATGAAGGACTTGGAATTGGTACTCTTTATTATTGGGCAAAGATTGATAATTATGAAGAATATCGTAAGATTATGGAGAAAGATACGAATTTATTATTAGATAAGACATTAGAATCGATTACACATTGGGATGTAGCGAATGTATTATATAAGATGTATAAATATGATTTTAAATATTCAGGAAGAAATTGGTATATGTTTAAGAATCATTTATGGACAGAATGTAATGATGGTATGGAATTGAGACAAAAGATTTCAACCGAATTGGTAAATAAATATATGAAATTGATTAGTGATTATAACAAAATTGCATCTAGTGATAATGGAAATATCACAGAAGAAGAGAAAGAGTCTTTTAAAACAAAGGGTGATAAAGCATTGGGTTTAATTAAGAATTTGAAGATGTCAAATTGGAAAGATAATATTATGAAAGAATCCAAAGAATTGTTTTTGGATGATAAGTTCTTTGATAAATTGGATACAAATCCTTATTTGATTGGTTTTACGAATGGAATTTATGATTTGCAGAAGATGGAATTACGTGATGGACGTCCTGATGATTATGTGAGTTTGAGTACAAGAATTGAGAAGATTGATTTTAGTGAAGAACATGAATATTGGGAACCTCTTCAACGATTTCTTTCTACTGTTTTTATCGATACCGAAATCAAGAATTATTTCCTTACCTTTTTGGCTACTTGTTTGCAAGGTGTCAATGTAGAACAGAAATTCCGTGTTTGGACGGGTTCAGGTAGTAATGGTAAAAGTATGATTAATAAGTTATTCATTGGAGCTTTTGGTGAATATACATACAATTTACCGATTACACTTTTGACACAGAAACGTGCCGCTTCAAATGCTGCTACTCCTGATATCATGGGAACAAAGAGTAAGCGTTATTGTTATTTAGAAGAACCTAGTGATGGTGAGAAGATTAATACAGGTTTGATGAAGAATCTAACAGGTAATGATATTGTCAAAGGTCGTGCTATGTATAAAGAGAAGATGGAAGAATTTACAGCTCAATTCAAGTTATCATTGTTATGTAATGATATTCCTGAAGTACCTGCACATGATGGTGGTGTAGCAAGACGTATGGAGATTATTGAATTTAAATCAAAGTTCGTAGATAATCCTCGTGAAGAGAATGAGTTTATCAAGGACCCTATGTTAGAAAATCAACTGTCTTTTTGGAAAGAATTATTCATGGCTTTATTGATTGATGTATATTATGCTGAATATAAATTGACATTTACAATGCGTGTTCCTGAACCAGTGATGAGTTTCACAAATGAGTTTATGAAGCAATGTGATGGTTATCATGAATTTGTTGCAGATGCAATTGAGGAGACAAAGAACAAAAATGATAAAGTGGATATTGTGGAGTTATATGATGAGTTCCGTTTGTGGTATATGGAAGAGAATAATGAAACAAAGGTTCCTTCTAAGGGTGAATTTAAGAAGTATTTGGTGAAGAAATATAAGGATAAGATTTCGAAGTCTAAGAAGGAGATTATTGGATTTCAATTCCGTGATACTTATGAGAAACAAACACAAGGAGCTGGTGGATTAATTCGTAGAACCAATCCTATGGCTACTATGAATGGAGTGATTGGTGTTTAATTTTATAGATTTTTAATTTTTTTTTTCATTTTATATTTATTTTTTTTCATTTTATAAAAAAATATTTTTTAATATTTTTTGAGTTACGAAAGAACTTGAATAAGTTCTTTTTTTTCATTTTCTTTCTATTTTTATGTTAAAAAAATGGTAAATGCTATTTTTCAATTAGTATCCAATTCTATTTATACATCTTTAGCTATTTTAGGTACAGGTGCATTAATATCCAAAATAGGTGTTTTCTTAAAAACATATGAAGAGGAGAAACAAGATTCTTATAAAAAAGCATTTGATAAAACGATGATTTCTTCTATTGAAGAATTAAATTTTTGTATTGATTCTTTTAAAAAGATTGTCACTACATCAAGTCGTGCTGGTTATTTACTAACTGATTTAGCTTTTGGAAATAAAATTGTTCAAAAAGATAAATCGGGAAGATTATTTATTGCAGAGAAATCAAAAATGTATTCACAATATGAAGGAACTATACAAGATTTACATATAAAAGTAAAACAATATCAAGATGAATTAGAAAGAATTAAAAAGGAGAAGATGAATGAGACAAAGAATAAAAAGAAGATGAAATATGAAAGTGATGAAGAGAAGAATGATGAATCAAGTGACGATGAAAATATAAAAAAACGATTTCATGTACAGAAAGATACGGATGATGAAGATGAAGAATTTACTTTAGAACAAAAGTAAATAAGGATAATTTATTGAAAAAAAGAAGAATGTATGAAATAGATAATGAATACGGACCCTATTGATAATTTAGCACAATCATTTCTAATTGGACTTGTTTTATGTTCTGCATTAAGTGATGGATATATTTTTTTACAAAATATGTCAAAAGATAAAAATATGGAATATTACAAAGATGTGTATCAAGCTGTGACATCATTTTCACTTCAAAAATATGAAGAAAAGGAAGATGGATGTATTGTAATTACGGATGATTCTATCAAACAAGAAGATTTGAAAGAAGTTGAAAATAAAGAAATCAAAAAAGAAGAAATGAAAGAAACAAAAGTAGAAGAAGACAAATCGAAAGAGATTCTTTCAACTCCTATACAAATGAATATTGAACCTATTGTAGAAGAAAAGAAAAAAGAAAAAAAGAAATCCAAAGAAATCAAAGAATATGAATCCAAATATTCTCATAAACATGAAAAAGAAAGAGAAAAAGAAAAAGAGGTACTTAAAGAAAAAAAAGAAAAAGAGCGAATACATGAAAAGAGAATGCGTTAAATCTTTTTTTCATGACTAAATATAGCGGAACACATGAATGAAAATATCTCATGGATTGATTATATCAAACGAAAATATAAAATTGAACATTTGGATGAATATATTTCATTATTTTTTCTAAGTTTATTGGGTTCATTGATTATTTATATATCTTTTCAATTTCCTGTACTTCAAACAGCAATTATCATTTTTATTGTATTACTTTTTTCCATGTTCATTATTCACAAATATTATGAAATGCAATATCAACAAAAAATAGAATTCATTCAATCCAAACTTCTAACTCTTCGTGACCAATTAAAAGAGGTTTTACCTCAAAATTAATTTTTTATATATTCATTTTTTGATAAGCATAATAAACAACAGCAATTATCAAAAATACAAAAATAAGTGTCATTAAAATCATTTGCATTTGTTGATTAATAGAAGATTCAAATTCATTCTTTTTAATATTTTGTGTTATAGTAGTAATTTTACTATCTAATTCATTTAATAATTCATCATTTGTTTTTACTTTTTCTGTTGTATGAATTTTCGTTTTATCAAAATAAGTTAAGAATTGATTGTAATATTGTTTCATTTCATCATTTAATGTTTGTATCTGTCCATTAAATAATTCTTTCATTAATTCTGTATCATTGGTTAAAACACCTACATGAACATTATTTACTTTTGCCCATGTTTCCCAATCTTCATTTTTAAAATCTTGATGAATGGTTTTTAATTGAGAAGGAGTAATAATAAACATTTTATTTCGTAAGTTGGATAATTCATAAGAATTGGAGAACCAAAGAAACATAGTAGCATTTAATTCACAAGCTTTATTTTTTGCTTGTTCAATCATATAAATTTTATCATCTAAAGGAGTGGTATATTTGCGAATATCATTTTCTTCAATGATTTTACCAAATAAATTCTTATGTTCATGAATTTTCCATTTGCAATTCGAAGAAGAACCTGCAAAATATTCAGTTTTATTTGCACTTACCAATTCCAAAGCATCTTCATCATTTAATTCTTTTCCAGTCTCTTTCTTAAATTTAATTTTTAATTGTTCAGCTTTCATACGATAATATTCTTTTTCTTTTTGTTCAATTTTTTCATTATAATCATCAATTTGTTTTTCACTTTTTTGTTTTAATAATTGTTGATATACATCTGTATCAGTAACAATACGAGGAACTCGATATACAGGTTGCACACAATTTTCGGGTTCAATATTTTTATCTAATAAATCTAAATATTTGGAGATGGAAGGATTGGAATCCCGAGTATCAAAATAAGCAGCAATACATTTTGATTGGAATCTATCATCTTGTAAATTAACGGGACAAGTGAGTGGAATTTCAATTTGTTGATTTTTGTTAGAAGGAATTTCGATTTGAAATTTATTTTGAAGATTTTCATTTTCACAAGAATATTCGATTTCTAAAGATAATTTTCCACCACATGTTTTTCGATTTGAATCAAGAAAAGCAAAAAATGCCGAATTGGGTTTTAATATACATTTCTGTTGTTTATCATCACAGGTTCTTGTAAAGAATTCTTGTACAGGCATCACTAATAATAATTCTTGATTGCATTTCAAATATATTTTGATTGTTTTTAAATCAACAAATGCATTTTTCTTATTTTTATAAATCATATAATTATAAAAGAATCCATCTTTATTCTTTTGTTGTCTTACAAAATCAATACAATTTTTCATATTTCCATGATTCTCTTTTGAATTTGATTCTATTTTATCAAATTCATTATATTTTTTTGTATTTAAACATCCTTCATAAAACATCTTCTTTTGATTCGGCACACATTGATGTCTCATCTCTTTTTCATCAAAAGAACATAATTCATTTGATTTGCAATCTCCATCCAATTTACATAATGAAATTTGTACTGTATCTTTTTGATTCATCCTTATCCTATTCTTTATCACAGAATATATTTTTACTAAAAATATAGTTCAACTTAAAAAAAATAAAAATTTATAATCCCGCTGTGTATGTATTGGTTTCTGTTAATTTTCCATCAGTAGGTCCTTCAGGTGTTCCCAAATTTGTATCAATATGATGTATAGTATCTTGATATTTACCTGAAGTTGCAAGTGTATTTCTTGGATAAATAAGTTGATTAGGAGAAGAACCGTCTTGATAATAAAATCCTTGAGTACCAGTAACTTCATCACCAGAATAGCTCATAGCAGATATTTCAGTTGGGTCATTCGAGGGACATATACCGCAATTTTTAGATTTCCATTCATCATAATCCATACCATATTTGATTCGTTGAACGGAGCGTTTCATTTGTTCTTCGCTTGTTTCGATTCTTTCACCGATACCTTTGAAGAAATTGAGAGTAAAAATATTTGAAAGAGAATCGCGTAAATAAAAAACGTTATATTGATACATTAAAAAAAGTACATACAAAGAAAAAAGAAGAATACAATATTTAGTTAATTTTGCATTATCTATATTTCCAATTCCATACATAATAATAATAATAAACAAAAAGAGTACAAATAACATGGAACCAGTGATGATACGAATTTGTAATTCATGTTTTTCGGCTTGATATAAATTTTCTTCAATAAGTCTTTCTTTGGTAAAAATAGAACTTTGTAAGTTTTCCATTTTTTTATATTGATTTTCAATTTCTTTATTTTCAAAATCATTTAATTGTTCTTTTCGATATAAAGTTTCGCGTTGAATTTGATAAGTATCTACATTTGTATTATTGGTTGTATTTGAAGTTGATAAAGAAGTATTTGTATTATTGATATTTTGTTCAATTTGACTTGCAAAATGTTCGATGGGTGCATAGGAATGATGGGATTCAAAACCTTCAATTTGTTTTCTTTTTTGATTGATATTTTTTCCAATTTGTTGAATAGATTTCATGGTTGGAATATAGACATCTTCAATTTGTTGTTTGGAAGTAGTAGGAAGGGGATAATTTGTTGTATTCATCTCTATTTTTCCCATAAGATTTTATTTTTACACAGATGTGCATTTTGTTCCATCGAATTCAGTTAGATTTGTATCCGTCATACAAATATATCTTCCTAATTGTTTATAATTTTTCATTTCGGTACATGGTATTGTTGAAAATACTTTTTCTTTTCCAATCATTGGAATTCCTCTCTCATAACCAGAACCTAAAGGTCCATTATATTCGCATTGATAATAAGTTGCACCATTTGGACTAATTTGGCTGAACCAAGGTTCATTTCCATTTAACCAAACGTTTTGTGAAGATTGTCTATCTAAAATGGGAATAGCGGGATAATCTAAATCAGCAGGGAAATTATTTGAGGAACTTCCACTGATTTCATCATCTTTACCAGATAATTCACATCCAGTAGGACATTGATAATTGGGTACGGAACCAGCTAAAATACCTTCACCAAAGGCTTTCATAGATTGTCCAGTTTGGTAGGAGAGAAGAGCAAGATTAATTTTGGATTCATAGATAATTTTGAAATAGATATAAAAGAGATAGAAGAGGAAGAGGAAGGTAAGACCAATCCATAATTGTTTATTTTGAATTTTTTGGAGAGCATGAGCAGAAAATAAAATAGCAGCAAGAATGACGAAGACAATGGTGACATTAAGAATTCGAATGATTTTATCTTTTCGTTCATTTTCTTGTAAATTTTTAAGAATGAGTTCTTCTTTATTCATAATTCCTTCATTTAAAACATCACTTGCTTGATAATATTTTTGGAAATTTTTATCATATTTTAATAAAAGTTGATTTGTAACATCATTTAAAGTATTATCACTCATATTGAAAGGAATTCTCTATTATTCAAGAATATTTTATTCATGAAAGAAGAAGTTAAAAAATATTTATTTCTTTTTGGAAAAGAAGACATAAGTAGATAGAGTAACAATGAATAAAAAGAGTAGAATGGAGATAAGTGTATAGATAATTTTCTTTTTATAAATATTCTTTTCTTGAGATAATTGTAACATACGAGAACGAGTTAAAATTAATTTGGTTTTTTCATCAATTTCTTGTAATTGTTCTTGTTGGCGATTTTGTTTTAAAAGTAATTCGGCATTTTTTGCATCAATATCATCGGATATCATTCCACTTGAACTTATTTGCATTTGAGATAAACTATTTTGCAAACTCTGTTCATAATTTGTTAAATCAGTCTCTGTGTAACTCATTTTGCTCTTCTTTCTATTCTATTCTAAGATAAAATTATTGTAATCTTCATTTTTTGATAAAAAAGAGAGTACTTAAAGAAATGAAAGATTATTTTATATTGATTTTTATTTTATAAAAAAACAAGAGTACTTAAAGAAATACAAGTATTTGATGGATATAAATAGGATAGATATGATTCCAGAAATTAAAGATTCTATTTTTTCATATATACAAAGTCCAACAAATGAGTTAATGAAATATGTAATTCAAGATTGTTATAAAAAAGATTTTAATTCATATTATGGAGAATTTTATTGTTATTTTTATTCATTTCAAGAGTGGTATTTTTTGTATAGAAAAAATGATATGTATAAAAGAAAAACAGATGTAAAATATCAACATACGCCAAGACGTATTCCAATAGGTTTTGAAAAAATGACTATATATAAATGTACTTATGTAAGAGAGTGAGGAAGTTTTATTTATTTTTGGAGAGATAAGAGAGGATGACAAAGATAAAAAGGATGATAAGAATCCAATGTATCCATTGATTGGGTGGATTGGTAAATCCTTCAACCTGAGTATCTTTACCGATAGCATTTTGTTTTTCGATTTGTAAATTGGCTTGATTTTCTAAAGTATTTTGTGATGTTTCTTTTAAATCGAGATTTAATTTTTTAAAATTTTGATGATTCATCATATTTGCTTTTAAAAAGGAAGGGCGAAAGCGTTGTAAAGAAGATTCTTTTTGTTGTAATTCTTTTTTCGAAGTTTGAAAAGAATCCCAATTTTTAGAATAAGTATCAATGGTTGAACTTCGTTTTGTTTCACCTAATTTTTGAGTATTTCCAAATGTACTTTTATTTTTTATTTTTCCTTTTCCTCTGGTTTGTATCTTATTCCACACACATTCTCGATTTAAATCAATATAGGTTTGATTTTTACTATTCTTTTTAATTCCTTGTTGACAATTTTGTATTTCATCTTTACTTGTAGGATATAATTCTTGATATTTTTGTTGAAGACAAAATTTCTTCACATTCTCTTTTTGGGTAGAAGATAATTGATTTGCATTGAAAACTTCATCTAAACGAATTCCTGAATCATATAAATTGGATGGAGTTAATTTTGTAGGAAATGACCTAAATTGAGTACATGTTTGAGTACTCTTTTGATATTGATATGCTTTACATGTTTTATCTTTTTCACATTTTTCACTACATTCTTCTTGATGTAATGTTTTTTCATTTGAAATAATATCTTGACCTGCTGTATCAAACATTTGATTTGCATAAATTGGATTCTTAAATCCAGATGGACAAAAAATAGGATAATAAGTAGAATTATCCATATCTGTTGATTGCAATGTATATGTTTTTGCAGGTTGAATTATTTTTTTCTTTTCATAAAAATTGGATGATGCCTCATCTCTTCCATTTGCTTTGATTGATTTTAACCAACATATTTTTCGAGTATCATAAATATAACCTACACATTTTGATTCTTTATCACATTCTTGAGCACATTGTTGTGGAGATGAATTTTGAAAGGATTTAATATCATTATAAGGATAATTTCTTTTTGATTCCAATTGATAATTGGGTATATTTATTTTTTCATAATAATTGGTTGAAGAATTATTACTTTCATTTTCTCTTTTTGATTTTAACCAACATTTTACTCCTTGTGTGACAAATCCAATACAATTTGATAATTTATCACATTCTTGAGCACATTGGTCTGTTGTAATATTTGGAAAATGTTGAATATCATTATATGCATAATTTTTCTTCTCTTGTACTTGATAATTTTTTAAACTCATCTTCTATTTTTATATCATTTTTTTTATCAAAAATATGTTCAACTTAAAAAAAGAAAATCAACATAAATAAAAATGAGACAATTGGTTATTCAAAATTTGAATCGATTATTAGGATATTATCAACATAATCCTGAAAAGAAATTTCAAAAGAAAGCTCTTCAAAATGGTCTTCATATTATAGAATCTATAGAATCATTTGAAAATGTACAAGAATTTGAAAGAAAGGTGCAAGAGAGAGGATTGAAAGGGATAGGGAAAGGAATTTTAGATAGAATGCGAGAGATAGAATCAACATCAACATTGCAAGAATTTCAAGAATATATTTCAAAAGATGAGATGAATCAGGTGATGAGAGAATTTCTTTCAATAACAGGTGTTGGTGAAAAGAGAGCAGAAGAATGGTATCAACAAGGTTATCGTACCATTGAAGATATTCGAAAAGCAATTGAAGAAAAAAGATTAGAAGTAACCCATCATATTGTAATAGGTTTAAAATATGAGAATGATTTGAAAGAAAGGATTCCACGTGAAGAAATGGATAAATTAAAAAAGAAGATACAAAAAATGATTCAAGATGTTGGACATGATTTAATCTTTGAAATATGTGGAAGCTATCGTCGTGGTCAATCTTCTTCAGGAGATATTGATGTGATTGTAAGTAATCCTTCTTTTATTAAAAATATACAATCACAAGACTACTTAAAGAAAATAATTCAAAATGGGATTGCAAGTGGATTTTTGATAGACCATTTAACGGAGAAGGGTGATAAGAAGTATATGGGAATATGTAGAAGTACAAAGAAGGGTAAAGCGAGAAGGATAGATATAAGGGTATTTGATTATGAGAATTATTGGGCGGGAATATTATATTTTACGGGGAATCGAGAGTTTAATATAAGAGTGCGTAATCGAGCGATAGAGAAAGGATATTCTTTAAACGAATATGGTTTAAAGAGAATGGATACAAAAGAGACGATATTATTAAGAGCAGAGGATGAGATATTTCATTTATTGGAGATACCTTATCGAAGTCCAACAGAGAGGAATGAATAGAGATATTTATTTTTTGAGAAATTTATTGATATAAGGGATAATGAGAATGAGAAGAATGATAAGAAGGATGATAGCAGAGAAACGATAAAGTTTGGATTTATTATCATTTTCAAAATGTTCAATCATATTATTTTTAAAATTATCAAGAACAGTTCTTTTATGAACAGGGCAATTCATGCAATAGGGACAATTTCTTCCACAACGACATTGAGGTCCAAATGGACATTTTCTGCAATATTCGCATCCTGCACGGTGGGGACACATCATATTTTGGAAACCTTCCATACTTTGTGGGTCATTTGAAGAAGAGGGTACAATGGATAAATTTTTGGAATCAATATCTTCGAAATTTTCTTGAGTGATAGAAGGGTTAAAATCGGTATAGGGAACATTATTTGGATAGTCACTAATAACGGGGTCATTGGATGATTCGCGTTTTTCCATTTTTTCTTGATATTCTTTGGAAGAGAGAGATTTCATGGGATTGATAACTTCATAAGGATAAGTGTAAGTGGGTAATCCATGAGGAGTAAATTGATTAGGATGCATATAAGTTTGTGTATTGGGGTTTTTTTGGAGTTCCCAATCGGGTTGAGGATAGAAGGTATTTTTGTCGAAGATGACGAGAGGATTTTCGAGTTCCATTTTAAGTTGAACGGGAGGATTGGTATCATAGACAGTTTTATTCTTTTTTTTGAATTGGTCACTTTGAGTTCTGTCATAATTCAAACCAAATTGATTTCCACGTGCAAAATTTGCATTATCACTTCCACCTGCACTATTACAAACTAAACCAACAACACCTTGTCCATTATTTGTAGTTAAATAACAAGCATCTTTCTTAAAGGGTAAATCGTTATAAAAAGGGCATTCGGGTCCTTGATAAGGAACATTGAGGTCTTGAGAACGGGGTGCAGGAGGAAGTTCATTACAATATTGAGTTTTATCGTATTTTGAATTGGGATAAGGTTTGAGAGGCATGGGACGTTTTGTTTTTCCATAAGGAATACCTTCAGGGGAGGATGGTGCAGGATTAGCGGGGAAAGGAACGGGTAAGATATTTTTGTGAGTATCGATAATTTCGTCATAATCGAGTTTCATAGTGAGGATTCTATCTATAGATGAGATAGAAAAAAGATAAATGGAAAAGAAAATATTTCATTGAAATATTTTGTTTGGATAAAAATTATCCTTCTAATTGTTTTTGTAAATTAGAATTTAAAAAATGGTCTTTTCGAATAAATAAAATATCAACTTGCATTAAAACATCATTTATATAATGATATTCCATAATATCATAAACATGAAAATGAATAGAATTCATAAATTGTATATGTTCTAAGAAATCAGGAACATGTTCATTATATTTTCCAAAAAATGGTATTTCTATTAAAATAAAATCGGTATAAGGTAATAAATGTGAAGAACCTTTTAAAATTGGAATTTCAGCTCCTTGACAATCAATTTTTATAAATATTTTTTTATTTTCAAAATTTTCATTTTGAAATAATGAATTTAGTGTTGTTGAATATTTTTGTGTTTTATTACAATTTTTAAAAGATTTATTTAATTCTCGATAAATAGAATCTCCTGTATTTCCTAAATAATACCAATCCACAATTTCTTCTTTTTCATTTAAAATAACATTATGAACTGAAAATTTATTATAATTTCGAAATATATTTAATTCTTGATAATCTGTTGCCTCAAATAAATAATATTTTGATTGTTGAAATATTTTTAATGTTTCATATGTCCAATTACCATGATAAGAACCTATATCAAATATTATATCAGGTTCATAATTTTTATTTTTTAATGATTGAAGACGATGATACATCATTTTTTCTATATTCCTATATTTGAATTATAAGAAATAAACTCTTTATATTTAATGAATAAAGAGAAAGTATGAAAAAAATATAAAAAATAATAAAAATCAAGAAATGAATAAAATTTACTTCACAACACGATAATATACAGAATATCCTGATACAGGAGAATGTCGAAGAATCTTACATATCTGGTCTGTTTTCATTCCATAATAACGAGCTACTGGGTCTGTCTTTAATAATTTAGGAAGCTTACTCTTTGTAATATTATATTTTGCTAATACTTCATTCTCTTCATCTGTATTTAATAATATATGTTTAGGTACTAATATATGATGAGTGATATTAAATGTCATTCTGGCTTGTAAAAAGATTTCTACATTAGCATAAATGGGTTTTTGTAATTCTTTGGTCACCATACTATTTTCTTTATCACGTAATAAAAGAATCACAATCATATTTTCATCTTCATAGGTTTGTAAAAGTCTCGCCATTAAATTTTTTAATTCATTCTTTCCAAAACTTTTTGTCTCATTGTAAAAATGTAAATATACCTTTTTATCTTTCTCTTCATCATGTATATAAATATCTATATTCTTTGCATCATACTGAGCTTTAAATTCTTCAAAAGTAATGTCAAATAGAGTAGGGACTGTAATACCACGGTCAGCTACCATTTCGAGACTGGTCTTACGAACTTTGAATAAACGATTTTGTTCTTGAAAATCCATCTTGTATGTATCTAATTTCTTTTAAGAATATTTTTTTAAATACCAAAGAGATTCTAAATCAATTTTTATTTCATTCTGCGTAATTCATTTCTAAAAAATAAAGAATACAAAAAAGAGAGATTACTATGAATTCTTCTATTCAAATTCCTGTGTATGATAATGTCACCATTGATATCACAAAATATCCCCGTGTTAATACTCCTAAACATCTTACAGATATTATCATGATAACTTTTTTATTACATCAGGATTATTTAAAGAGTACAGTACAATCATTTCGTGATGCGATAACATTTTATAATGAATGTAAGGAATATTATTATTTATTTAAAACACCGGATGGAAAAGATTTAAAAAAATTTTCAGCAAAGGAAATTATTTATTTGGTGAATCAAAGTCATCAATATTTTAATCGTGTAAGAGATATTTATGAACAACAAAAATATGTAAGAAAATATTCTAAAGTGGAACAATATTATTTATTATTGATTAAAAATCAATCTTTTTATCAAGAATTATTTTATACAGTACAAGATGCTAAATATGCATATTTTCAGCGAAGAGAAATTAATTATAAATTAATACCACCTTTTGATTTTTATGGAGATGTTGCGATTCCATCACAAGTATATACAGCACAAGAATTGTTAGAAATGAATGCATATGTGCAATATTTATTAAGACATAAAATCATTAAGGAATTACCAGAACCGTTATTTGTGAAAGATTATTTTAATAAAGAGAAGTGGATGGAAAAGAAGAGAGAAGAAGAAGAAAAGAGAAAAAGTGAAGAGATAGAAAGAATTGAGGAAGAAAAGAAAAATGAGGAAATCAAAACAATTTATTTTTCCTAATTTTTTATATCGATTCATCGAAAAAATATATTCTTTATTATTAATAGAATACATTATGAGCACAACCGATCTTCTTAATGGTCCTGATAATTCCCTTCCTACTTACAACATCAAAGATAATCCATCTATTTTTAATGCAATTGGAAATTCTGTCACAAAAATCAATCGTACTCGTTCTTATCTTCTCGCCATTGCTTATAATGCACCCAATTTCTTAAATATCATTCTTGATTATCGCAATCTTTCTCGCTCTTATTACAATCAAATGCCCAAAAAATTTTGTTCTACTGTTCGTTTCTCAGGTGTTCAACATCAAGCTGGAAAACAATCTACTGTTTATCTTCCTAGTCCCGGAGGTCTCATTCCTAACTCTATTCCTTATGTTGAATACAATGGAACTACTGAAATCAATTTATTAAATGTTTTAGGACAAAATCAATTGCCTACACAATGGTCAAATATTATTTATAATAATGGAGTTCCTGCAAATATTGCAGTTAAGAATCCTTCAACTTTAACAGACCAAGAGAAGGTATTATATTATTATATTAAACATGCTGATTTCTTTACCAAGATGTTAGATTTGATGACACGTAGTTATTACAATTGGAGTATTCAAAGATATGAGACATGGGTAGCAGTATTTCCAGAGGATTTATATCCTGGAACCAAAGAGGAGAGAACAGTATTATTAACAGGAGAGTTCTTAAAGGCAGTATATTCTCAATTTTTAAGAGAGAGTCGTTATGGAAACAAATTAAATTTCCAACTTCCTTGTCCTCGTGTGATTAATCCTAATTACATTATTCCTATTTTTAATTTAACCAAAGGACAATTAGTGAGATATATTAATGGAAATAGTGATTCATTCCCTATTTAAATTTTATAATTTTTATGTACGAATAGATTGAAAAAATGAATTCTTTTTTTTCAATAGAGACCATGATACTTGTATTAGGTGATGCAATGATTGATAGATATTATTATTCTTCTATTCAACGAATTTCACCTGAAGCCCCTATACCCATTTATAATGTAGAAAATATAGAAAATCGATTAGGAGGTGCATCCAATTTAGCCTTGAATATTTCAAAAATAAAAGAAGAGAACGAATTATTCTTTTTCTTTATACGAGGATTGAAAATGGAAGATGTAGAAGGGGATATATTAGAAACTTTGTTACAAAAAGAATCGATCTCTTATTATGCATATCAAATTCCTAATCGAAAGACAACAATCAAAAATCGTATTTATGTTCAAGATAAAATGGTATCACGTTTTGATATTGAAACAACAACTCCTATTGATTATCATGATTCTATGAAAATATATGATATGATTTTTCAAAAAATTAAGAAACATAAAATAGAATGTGTTGTATTGAGTGATTATGCAAAAGGTTTTTTAACTATTGATTTATGTGAGCAATTGATACAATTATGTAATGATTATTCAATACCTGTATTTGTGGATCCAAAACCAAAAGAATATATGAAATATAAAAATTGTTTTTTAATAAAACCAAATTTTCAAGAAGCCTGTCAAATGAGCTCTTTATCTCCTTCTTCCAATATTCAAGATATTTTACATAACATTTTTATCAATTTATCACCTTATCATCTTGTGATAACACATGGTTCTCAAGGTATGTATTATTATTCAAATCATTCATTAGAAAGATTTCAACATGAAAATATTGAAAATCATCAAGTGAAAGATGTCACAGGATGTGGTGATAGTGTATTTGCTGTGATGATAATAGAATATTTAAAAAATAAAAATATAGTAGAAGCGATACGAATTGCAAATTATATAGGATTATTATCAACAAAATGTGTGGGTACTTATGTGTGTAATTTAGAAGATATCGAATCTTATGAAAAAAAGAAAGAAGAAGTCAAATATCAATTTGAAAAGAAAATTCTTCATTTTCATTCGAATACACGTATTTTGCAATTTGTATATCAAAATATACAAAAAGATTATTCAAAAATTGTTTTTACAAATGGTTGTTTTGATATTGTTCATTTAGGACATATTCAATTATTTCAATATGCAAAATCTTTAGGTGATTTTTTAATTGTTGCAATCAATAGTGATTCATCCATTCAGCGTTTAAAAGGACCCAAACGTCCTTTTCATAATCAAGAATATCGAACACAATTTCTTTCTGCTTTTCCTTTTATTGATTTAATCATTCTTTTTGATGAAGATACTCCTGAAAAATTATTACAATTTTTACATCCTCATATACTTGTAAAAGGTGGAGATTACACAATAGAAAATATCAAAGGTAAAGAATTTGTAGAAGAAGTAAAAATATTTCCATTAGTTGCAAATTATTCTACTTCACGCATTTTAGAAAATAAACTTATAAATCTTTAATTTGACTTAAAATCTCTTTTTCCAATTCATTATCTAATTCATATCCATCATCAAATATATTTGGATTCCATTGATTTAATCTATCAAACATTTGATAATTTGTTTCTAAAGAATCTATTTTTTTATCAATAAATATCGAAAGTGTTTCATTTCTATTTTTTATAAATTCTACAAATTGATTTGTCTCTACCAGAGATACATATTGATTATCTTTTTCTATCCAACCAATTTTCTTCAAATAATCCAATACAGCCATTCGATGTGCTATTTCACATAATATATCTATTTTTTTAACTGTATGATTTACTTTGGAAGAATATTTTTGTGTAACCTTTTCTTCTATCCATTTTTTATATTCCATCTTTCTATTTTCATTTCTTTTACATTCTAAATAAATCTCTTGTAAATAATATAAACTTGATTCTATATTCAACTCCATTCTTACAAATTTATCTTCTTTCTATCTCTTTCTTTAAATACCTCTTCATTTCATCAATTTTTAGATTATTGTTTTTTTTAAGTACTCTTTTATTTGGATAAATTGAAAGAAGTATTGCCGAGAGTTTTGCGAAAGATGAGTTGTGTGGAATGGTTAATGACACATTGAAATTTTTCGAGAATAGAATCGGCTATATATTTTTCAAAAAATAGTATTTCATAAATTGAATTGCATTTTATGTATCGGTTTCTATTTTTCGTTTTCATTCAACCAAATTCTATTTTTATTTCATATTTCTTGTTTTGATTCTTATTCACGAATCAAACTCACCGAAAATATCCTGCAATACATTTCATTTCTTTAAGTACTATTTCATTTGGGTAAAAATTAAAATAAAGAATGATTCGTAAAAAAGGGAAATATTAAATGGGATATAAAGAAAGAGATTTGAATGGAAGTAGTAGAGGAAACAATAAATAAGATGGATAAAAAAAAGATAATTATTGGAATAGTCATTGCATTGATTGTAGCAGTGATAGGATATTTTGTATATCAATATTTCTTTAAAAAGAAGCCAATTGAGAATATGGAACAATTTCAAGAGAATAAAGAGAAAGTGAAATCTTTATTTGATGAATTACAAAAAGAGGATAGTGATGATGATTCACCTGAATATAATGTAGAAAATACATCTTTATATCCTTTTTTTGATATTGAAATTGGTGGAGAGAAAGCTGGAAGAATTGTGATGCAATTATTTGATGATGAAACTCCTAAAACATGTCGTAATTTTAGAAACTTATGTGGAAAAAATATTTTAAACAATAGTCGCAAACCTTCTTATCAAAATACATCATTCCATCGTGTTATTCCTGAATTTATGATTCAAGGTGGTGATATTACACGAGGTGATGGAACAGGTGGAATGAGTATTTATGGTGAATTTTTTGAAGATGAAAATTTTGAAATGAAACATAATCAAGAAGGTCTTTTATCTATGGCGAATGCAGGTCCTAATACAAATAATTCTCAATTTTTCATTATTACAAAACCTACACCATGGTTAGATAATAAACATGTTGTATTTGGAATTGTATTAAAAGGAATGGATGTAGTAAAGAAAATAGAGATGCAAGAGACAGGAGAAGGGGATAGACCTATACAAGAATGCAAGATAGTCAAATCAGGATTATTAACAAAAAAAGAATTAGATAAAATGTAAAAATAAAATAAGGTATGAAAATAATATATTATAAGGTAATAGAAAAGAATGATTTTAAATGAACAAAAAATGAATATGAGTATTTTATTCGCCAATTTATTACTTGTTTTTGCTTTTATTCCTCTTACTTATGAAGTTGCTGTTATGAAAATGAGTATTAATATTCCTTATAGTACAATTGTGACTGCAGGATTTGCATTTCTTATTTTTATGTTAATTTCAGTCATGAAGAAATATTGGTTCCATGTATTTATTTATTTTGTAGGATTTTTGTGTGCATTATCATTATTTATGAATAAAAAGGTATTTGATGAGAATCATTCCAAATTGCGTAAAATTGAAATGGTTGTTGAAAAAAAATAAAAAAAAATAGAAAATGAAATAAAATATAGAAAATAAAGATAGAGAGAATCAACAATCATGAACTTTCAAGAATTTCAAGATAAATATATTCAAAAACATTTTCTCATTCTCTACTTCTTCGTCTTCTTCTTCCTCTACTTCTTCTGTTCTTTTGTAAAATTCTTAGGACAATGGCCTGTTCTTATGATAATAAGTTTTATCGTTTCTGTATTCTTACAAAATCGTTATAACCTTGGAAAAACTTCAAAATGATTCTTTCATCTTATTTAATATTCCCACTATCTCATCAATAGCTTCACCAAAAACTCGATAAATATTATCAATGGTATTATTTTCATTTAATTTTACACGAAATAATACATTCTTCATCAAAGGATGACGAATGACATATCCCACATAATTTACTTCTTCACGGAATCCTACATAAGCTGTCACCACATTTGCTAATGTATCTGTCTCATCATTTACTGAAATCTCATAAATATCTTCATATACACTTCCATCTTGTATTTCAATTCTTTCATTCTGTGCTAACAAATCTTCTTTAAAACGAATTAATCGTTTCATCAATAAATCAATTCCCATATTCATAATATCTGTGACTTCATATTGGTCAATCGATTCAAGTAAGAAATGAATGATTTCAGCTTCATTACGAGAATTCTTTTTATAATTTCTTGATGATTCCATTACCATATAAGATTTCTTTTCATCATTTGACATATTCTTGGTTTCTTCACGAACTTTATTCTCATCAACACCAAAAGTTTGCACACAAGTACAAACAGAACAATGAACAGATGAATCACCTTTTACTGGACTTCCTATTTTTAATGAGCACTCAAACGAAATAGATTGTTGAATTCGCAACTTTAATAAAAGAATTCTCATATAAGGAAATATCTTCTCTGTAGGTATCACTTCCTTTGTCTGTTTATTAGTCACCACAAAATCACTTACATACACACTCATGACATCATCAGTATCATTTCTTTTTTGACATTGAATATGAACATCATCATAATCAATATCCTGTATATCACTGCGAATGGGAATTAATGTTAAACGATGTGCAATAAATTCATTATCTAAGATGGATGTATTATCATAAAATTGAATCTTATTGGAATCAATTGCCCAAGTTTCGATGTCAGATAAAATAGTTCGTCGAATGGAATTTGTGAGTGAAGGATGAATATGAGTGGAATCATTGATGAAATCGAACTCAAGAATATTCTCTCTTTTCTGTATATTTTGAATAATGCTCATTCTGGTATATTCTACTATTGATATTTCTTTTTATTTTTTTAAATACAATAAGATTCTATTTAAAGAAATAAAATCAATTTTTTTTTCATTTCAATAAAAAAAATCATTTGCGGAAAATATCATATTCTAATTTATTCATCATAAATAATAAAAATGAGTCAAAATGATTATATATTATTCTATTCTTCTCAATGCGTCCATTCCAAAGAATTTCTTGTCCTCTTAGAAAAAGACCCCGAACTAAATCGTAAATTTATTAAAATTAATGTTGATACTCGTGGTGCTAAAATACCACCTTATATTAAAAGTGTTCCATCTGCTATTATTCCTTATAATGGAAAACCGGGACTCTTAGTAGGTAATTCTATTTTTAAATGGTATGATGACAATCATAAACAAAATATTGAAAGTAGTCAAATTTTAGATTATGACCCCATGGGTATGGCTGGATACTCAGACAATTTTTCATTTCTTTCCAATGCAAATCCTCTTAAAAAAGCTTATACATTCCTCAATGAAAATTTTGGTGGAGTTTCGAATGTTCAACAACAACAAAATCTTGAAGAATCTCAACGACAACAACAAAGAGAAAGTCAAAAATCAAAAGAATTATCACAAGCATATGATAATATGATGAATGCACGAAAATATGATGTCCCTCAACCCATTTCCCGTTTAGGAGGTTCTTAAATTTATATAGAATAAATTCAATATAAAAAAATATTTTATTAAAAAAGTAGATTAAAAATGTCAACAACCAAACAAGTCTTTTTGCAACAAATAGAGAGTTTCATTGAAGAGATGTGTATTATTTTTCCTGAAATGAAATCTCTTCAAGTATTTAAACAACAATATGAGATGATTAAGATGGCGGATTCTAAAAAATTAATTGAATATTTTATTCAATATATTTTACCTCATAAAGATAAAATTATGAGTGAAGATGAAGATTTTTTCAAGAATGGAGGTGGTCAAGATTTCTTACAAGGAAGAAATCAATTAATTAAATTTCGTGACACGATGAGTGAAATTTGGATTCAAAAACTAACAGATGAGAATAAAACGATTTGTTGGAAATATTTTAAAATTTTTGTATTATTATCTGAAAAATATCTTCGTGAGAATGTTTAATATCTATTTTTTTATTTCTTTTTTATAAATATTTTTTTGTAAAAAGGTCCCATATATCCATCTTTTGATTTCGTGGCCAATAGAAATGTCCTATATGGGGTGCATGACCACCACCTCCTTTAGGATGTCCTCCTATTCTTGCTAATTTTTGTGCAATATCTTTAAGATTGATTGTAGATTCAGGTCTATGATTATCCATTAAAGTGACACTATAAGCACCAGATGTATATTCATAACCCCATGAAATAGCAAAATCAATAGGATTTCCCATTTTTTCATAATTTGTATTTACTTGGCGAAGAACGGGTTTGGTAAGACTGGGACTATTAAAATTAATGACTGCACAATTATAACCTTGAAATTTAATAGGTTTTGCATTAATAGCAATTTGGTCTTTTAATGAGTTTTCAGCTTCATCCATATAATGACCGATAAAGAGAGCAGTATTCATATTAATATCATAAATAAAGTTCCATAATTCAGTGATGAGACGTTTGGGGTCTTTCATGAGAGTTTTGTTATGGGTGTAACGGTGACCTAAAAATTTGGTAAAATGATTCATATAATTGGAATATTCACCTAAACCGATTTTACTGTCAGATATATCAATCATTTTAATCACATCAGGAATTTTTTCATTTGGATAAAAGAATTTAAAAGTATTTGCACAAGCAGAATGATTGGAACCTACAAATATCTTTTCACCATGTAATGCATTTTTTTGTAAATGGTCATCAATGACAATTAAATTATTACATAAAGATTGTAAAGATTTAATATATTCTTGACTAAAATCTAAATCAAGAATAAGAATATTCTTTCCTTTATATTTGTCTTGATTTCGTGTATTTACATAATTCACACCCGAACGAGGTTTTACAGGAATCACTTGAATCGATTCTGCACGATTAGGATAGGTACTTGTATAATAATGATAAGCGGAAACAGCAGAGAAAACACCATCGTTATTTTCAGTATGATAAACGATAGTATCAATTTCTTCGATATCTTTTTTGGTTAATGTTTTACGAAAAGAATCAATTTCTTGAAAAGAAGTTTCATATTCTTCATTTAATTTCTTTTTTTCATTTTTATTCATGGTGACAAAAATATCTCTATTTTTTAAACATTCATCTAAGATTTTATCAAAATCAATTTTTCCAGATTTCTTTGTAAAAATTTCTTCCATTTTCATAAATTCATCTTTCATTTCATCCTTTTTGTTTTTATTTTTGTTTTTATTTTCATTTTTGTTTTTATTTTCATTTTCATTTTCATTTTTGTTTTTATTTTCATTTTTGTTTTTATTTTCATTTTTGTTTTTGTTTTTATTTTCATTTTTGTTTTTGTTTTCATTTTTATTTTTGATAGAATTCATTTTTACTTTTTTTTTTGATTTGGTGGATGTAGTTTTCTTTTGAATGGTTGATTTCATAATTCCTCTATTCTTTTGTTTTATTTTTTTTACTTTTTGAAATAATTATTTGAATGCGTAAATTAAAAAGAATTTAAATAAAATGTATAGATTAATAGATATCCAAATATGTCACAAGAACTTGAACAAATTTTAGAATCCACTCCTGTTGAATCTTCTCAAGAACAAGAGACTATTGTGCAACTCTCTTTTGATGAGATTCTTCCCATTTTATCAAATAAATATCTTGATTTAGCTAAAAAGATTCAAGAAAAATTTAAATATCATCATGATTTATCAGGTGCATTTGAAGCTGGTATTCGTAATTTTGAGGAGAGAATGAAAGAGAATCATGACCAAGTGTTATATAATTTAGCTGATAACTTTTTGTATTGTTTAGAGGCGATATGTGATAAAAATAGTGATTATTTTATGTATCAAGTGGATAAGATAAAGAAGAAGAGTGGAAAAGTGGAGAAAGTGAAAGTGAGTCGTTTAATAGGAAAGGCTCAAATGAAAATTATTTTCAAGGAGTGTGATGAGGAGACTAAAAATCATATTTTTACAGAAATCAAAGAATGTTTCCAATTACTCACAATGAAAAATGAAAATGATGATATTGTTTTCTTTCCTCAATTTGTAGAATTTGTTAAGGAAAATTTACATGATTCCAAAAATTACAGTAAAATGTTAGTTTCTATTGATAATATTGAACATATGATGGAGGAAGTTGAAGAGATGGATACTCCTGAAATGAATCTTGATAGTGATAGTGAAGATGAGAAAGATAAATCAAAGAAATCAAAAAAGAAGAATAAGGGAAGTGGTGGAATGGAAGATATGTTTATGAAAGGTCTTGAAAATACCAAAATTGCTCAATTAGCGAAAAATATTACTGAAAAAATGAATCCTGATGATTTCCCTATGTTAAATGACCCTACTAAATTATTTTCTTCCATGAATGAAGAAGGTGGTGGTGGTTTAGGTAATTTATTAAAATTTGTTGTAGGAGAAGTGTCTGAGGCTTTAAGTCAAGAGGGAATGAGTGAGAATGATTTAGTAGATGAAGCAACAAATTTAATGGGTAATTTCAAGGGAATGGGTGGTTTTGACCCATTCCAAATGTTTAAACAGATGGCGGAGAGTGGTGCAATGGGACAAGGAGCGAATGCAGGAGAGATGCCTGATATGAATCAATTTGCAGGTATTTTTGAAGGTTTGAATGCAACATTAGGAGAGGAGATGAAAAAAGCAGTAGAAGAGACAGAAGGAAAGAAAGGAAAGAAAATGGGTAAAAAGAAGTAAAAAAGTAAAAAGAAAGATTTATAGGATTGTTTTATGAGAAAAATATATCTAAATCATATTTAGATATAAGATATTAATATGGAGAATAGTAAATATATAGCAGGAAATCTTACGGAAAATACGACAAAATCATTAGAAATTGAAAGTGACCCATTTTGGTTAGAGAAATTTGATATTTTATATGATAAAACGCGTATTGCACAATTCTTTCCATCCTATGATATGACATTTGTTGAAAAATTAAATGCAATGACACGTCTCTCTATTTTATTAAGTATTGTTTTATATTTAGTGACACGTAATTATCATTATTTTTTCATTATGATATTTGTGATGTTATTTACAGTATTTATTTATAAAACACAAAGAGAGAATTTTGAATTATTTTTCAATTCTTCACCTGACTCTGACACAAATATTATTAATGAAAAGATTTTGAAAGAAAATGAAAAGAAAGAGATTGTACCTACTGTAAGTAATCCTTTTATGAATATAAATTTAATTACTGATGATAAAACAAAACCTCAAGCACCGAAAATATGGAATGACCCAGAATTAAAGAAAAAAGTAGAAGATAAATTCCAATATAATTCTTATCGAAGTGTAAGTGATGTTTATAATAAAGATAATGGACAATTAAATTTTTATCAAATGCCTTCAACAACAGTTCCAAATGACCAGACTACTTTTGCAAAATGGTGTTATGGTACTTCATTCACTTGTAAGGAGAATAGTATTGCATGTGCCCCACAAATTCCAATTCCAGAATTTCCATCTATTTCAACAACGAATCCATACGATTTTACTGTTCAAAAATATTAAGAATATTTCTTTTCTTTTTTCTTATTTCTTCCCATTTCTTTTTTATTTTAATGAAAAATAAAAGATAGAAAACAAAATAATATATATTATCCATAAGTAGATAAAAGTAAATGAATTCTTCCAATTCCCTTTTAAATATCAACAATTCTACCTCTTTCTCCAGTGACCCTTGTATTCGTGATATTTATGTTTATAACAATGACCGAATTTTCAATTATTCTTTTGACCCATCCATTCGTACAAATGTACCCAATGGTTCAAGAGACCAATATCTTCATAATACTCAAATTCGTGGTGTTCTTGAATCAAAAAATCCTGATACCAATGGACAACATATTCAAGCAAATACTTCTTTACGAAATGGTGTAATGACTCATGATGGCCATCGTATGCAACTTGATACTCGTTTATTTCCTGGTTCCCCCTTTTTAGCACAAGGACAATCCACTTTGAAAAACCCCGATTTAAGTACCCGATTACTTCTTGGACAAGAGACTCGTACTCAAAAATCTCAAGGTTCTACTAATGATGTAAGTATTGATAACTTCATTCCTTTACTCCCTTGTATTAAAGATAATGTACAAAATACCAAACATATTATTCCTGAATATTGGGTTCGTGGTGGTATGAGTACTCGTTCCGTGATTCGTAATATCGATTATGTAAAATCATGCGGTGGTAAAAAATAAATTCATATATTTTATATGATTTCTTTATATTGAAATTTTTTTTGAAGAGTATCAAAAAGAATATAAAAAAAAAGAGAAGATACAAAGAAAAGTAAAATGGAAGAGAAGAGAGAGGAAGAGGGAAATGAATTTGATGTCAAAGAGATGTTAGAAAATTTTGAATTATATCAACATTCTTTTGCAACTTCAAATGAACTTTATTTACCTCAAGATGAAGAAGAAGATGAAATTGTATCAAATCTTCAACAAGAACAATACAAAGAAGATATTTCAAATAAGACTTCTTTCAATGAGACAATTGAAGATGATGAGAATCAAGAGGATAATGAAATGTTATCTATACAAAAAATAGGATTAGAAGAGAAGGGATATGTATTTTTAAAGGGAGTTTTTTCGAAGGATGTGATTGATAGAACTGTATTTGAAGTGCAACATTTTATGAATGAAGAAGGAATTGCATCTCATTTACAAAAAAGACAAGATGTACCTCATCAAAGATTTTATGTGAATAATACATATGGAGCTTTACAAAATTTTCAACAAATACAATATTATTATGTTCCTGTGATAGATAATCGAGGAACATATAATCGAATTACAGATATGGGTGTTGTAGATATCTATAATGTAGATAAATTATTTCCTCAATTGAAGAATTATTTTTCAGTATCTTTGATGCAGATGATTTTATTGAAGAGTACGGGTATAGAATGGAAACTGACAAGAGTGAATTTACAATTTTATAATTCGGTATCACATCCAAATGCATTTCATGTGGATAATGGGAATGAAAAGAATATTAAATTTACAATCTATTTGACAGATATATTGGATGATTTTGCAGGACCCATAAGTTTTATGGAAGGAACACATGTGCAAAAGAAGAATATACGTCCAAGTCAAACGAAAACATTTTTGGGAGAGAGAGGGGATGTATTGATATCTTATCAAAATGGATATCATCGAAGATTACCTCAAAGAGTAGCATGTACAAATATGTTTTTAACGTTTCATTTTACAACAAAGAATGAAAGAGAAAGATATTTTCCACTCCAATTATAATTTGAGAGTAGCGAAGAAAGTGAAGAGTTGAATGGGAGTAAAAGTGCGATGATGAAAGAAGAACATAGAATCATAAAATTCGGGATATTCATTTTGAATTTGTTGAAGTTGATTTTGTAGCATTTTATTTTCACGAGGTTGGTAAGTAAAAGAGAAGATAGAAGATTCATTTTCTAAAATAGAATGTAAAGTAATTGTATCTTTTTGTAAAAGATATTCAACATATTCATATGATGAATCTCGAATTATACCATCAGCACACATACGATGATTTCGTTGAATTTTCATAAAATCTTTTTCATCATCAAAATGGAGGATAAGAGTACGGAAAGGAGTGGCTTCTCGTTTTAGCATAAGTAATTTTTCACCTTCTTGAATCATTTTGCGAAGATTTTGAAAAATAATTTGAAGATGAGAATCTTCTTCTTCGGGAGTTGATTTCTCTTGATTTGTATTTTCTTTGACTTTGGTAAAAAAAGTAATCATTTCATTTCTTTTTTTTTCATAGGATACTTTTAATTCTTGTTTTAAAATATCCATTGGAATAGGAATAAATGGTTTAGGTGAAGGTGTTATCTTTTTTTTTTGATGAGGAGGCATTTGTATTTTATAATTAGAAATATATATTCTCTTTTGATTTATACTCATTTGGAATAATCGATTCCAAAATCTATATTAAAAATAATTTACTTTTTGGTAGAAATCTTTTTGAAAATTTACCAAGAACCAAAACTACATTTGGAACCATCAAATCCACGAGGCATAGGAACTTGAGGATAATATTGCATTTGACAAGAAGCCTGATGATTTAAATGATATTTAGGTGCTTTTAAAGGATTATATTGAGTAGAAGGACATTGAGAGAGCATACGAGTCTGTCCGCGAAGGTCAGATTCTAAATCAACTAAATTTCCAGAAGCAACACTTACACCATTTCCACCCACAGTACCAAATTCAATACGGCATTTACCAGTATTTTCGAATTTACCAGTATAAAGATTGTAATCAAGGGGAGAAGTGGAAGCTTTTAATTTTTTATCATAGGAACATTTATCATAACAAAGACGATTGGAACTCATTTTCTTATAATAATAGATAAGAAAATAATATAGAAAAAGGAAAAAGAAAAAGAAAAAAGAAATGAATGTTTTTTTCTTTTTTGAAGTAAAATGTAGATTTTGTAAATTGAAAGAAATGAAAATAATTTCTGTTCTAAAAGTATAAGAGGAAATGAGTTTTAATCGTTTAAAATATGATAGATATGAAACCAAAGATTACAATAAAACTACGTTAGGTCCCGGTGAATATCATTTAAATACCCCTATTATGTGCAATAATTGTTTAAATGATAATCCTTGGATTCAAAATCAAAAAACAGGAGTTTCTTTAAATAGTAATGTAGATTGGCGATTTTATTCTGGACCTGTTGATGTAGAATCAGACCTTCTTAATTTAAATCGTCCTGCATCCAATTGTCCTATGGAGAAATATACTCCTCTTTGTGATGCTAATTCTTGTTCTACTGGTGAGCCATGTGGTCAAGGTGTAAGTCAAGGTTGCAAAGACCCTTCTCTTCGTAATACATGGAATCGTCCCGGAGATAATAATTTAGTAAATTTCCCTCGTTGTCACTTTCCTGTGGATGATACTCGTTTAAATAATCCTTCTTCTAATCTTCGTGGAACAGGATGGAATCGTTTTGACCCTTTATTCTTTAATCCTCAAGAGAATATTTTTGCACCTGAAAGATTCAATGTGCATACAAGAATGGTAGTCAAAGATAATCATCGTTCAAAGACAGCAAGACCTTCTGTGAATTCAATGGACCCAAGAATGCAGAGAGTACAAGCAAGTCAAACACAAAGTGTTCCTTCCAATTATACTTCCGCTCAATATCAATATGATGTTTGTGGTTAAATCAATTTTTTTGTAAAATGAAATTCATATTAAAAAAAATATAATATGAAATGGAAAAAAAAATGAAATAAAATAAAAATAGATTTATATTTTCTATAAAATAGAAAAGATATAGAATATGGATTATACAGAACAGGAACAAGATAAATATAAAATAATTGATTTATTTATGAAAAATATAAAAAGTAAATCAATTGAAATTCAAAATAAAAATGAAAATCATGATGGAAAAGAAGGTCATTGGTTAGAAACACAATTTGGAATTAAACATAATGATAAAAATGAACCAGATTTATTTGGATATGAAATGAAAAAATCATCAACAAAAATAACATTTGGAGATTTTAGTGCAAGTGAATATTTGTTTTCGAATAAAAAAAATTATATTATTGAACATAATGATTGGAAAGAAAAAGAAATAAATATAAATAGAAATGATTTTATAAGATATTTTGGAAATCAAAATCCACAAAAAAATAACCGATATTCTTGGTCTGGTAGTTGTTTTCCAAAATATAATCAATGGAATGATTGCGGACAAATTATTTTAGTAAATGAACATAATGATATTTTAATATTTTATTCTTTTACAAGAGATAAAAGAGAAAGAAAAGAATCTTTTCCAGATTTTTTAAAAGAGGAAAGAGATATATTAATTGCATATTGGAATCATGAAAAACTTAGAAATCATATTGAAAAAAAATTTAATCATAAAGGTTTTTTTATTTGTAAAAAAATTGAGAATAAATATGAAAAAATTTGTTTTGGTAAGCCTTTTTCTTTTGAATATTTCATAGAAAATTTTAAAAATAAAAATATAATTATAGATTCAGGTATGTATATGGGAAATACACGTAATTATTCACAATTTCGAAGTACAGCAAATAATTTTTGGAATCATCTTATTGTTGAAGAGTTTGAATCAAATGTCTTCCCAAATGATATGCAAAACGACACGCAACCGCATTTCCAATCTGCATAATTTTATCTTTTTTTGAACCTTCTAAAATATAATCATCTGGAAAACTTTGAATTCTTTGTAATTCAAGAACTGTTAATCTTCGAATTTCTGTATCACTATATTTCACTAAAGCATCATATCCATCTTTCCAATATCTGGCTGGAATAGTATAAGATGGTTTATCCATATCTAACATTTGTGCTCCAAATCCAGAACCATTTTCTTTTGATTTTTCTTTTTTTCGTTGAATACCTTGTAATGCTCTCTCACTTAAATAATAACTTCTATCAACTTCTTCTTTTGGTAATAAAACAGTTCTAACTGGAATTCTATTTTCAATAGATGTGATTACAGGTGTGGGTGGTTGAGGTGTTATATTTAAATCTTTGCGGATTCCAAATATAATAACTCGCCTTCGATTTTGTGGTACTTCAAAATCACTTGCATATAATTTACAAATTACGCACTTATAATTTACTTCTAATAAATTCATAATAATATCTATCACATTTTCACCAGATGCAGTTTTAACTGATAAAATACCAATTACATTTTCCATCATAAAAGCTTTGGGAGAAAAATAATTTAAATATTTTACAAATTCCATAAACAAAGATGAACGAGGGTCGTTAGGGTCTCGAGCACCGGCCATGGAATACGATTGACATGGTGGAGAACTTATGATAATATCAATTTGTTTTTTATCTTGATTATATTCTTCATCAAATTTTTCTGGTGGATATTGTGTTAAATCCTCACAAATAGCTAAATGGTGATTATTTTTTTTATAACTTTCAATAGCTGTATCCCATATATCAATACCTGCTATTACATTTAAACCTGCATCTACTAATCCTTTGGTTGTTCCACCACAACCACAAAATAAATCTAAAACATTTAATTTTGGTTGTTCATGAATTTCATTTATATTTTTTTGTACTAATATTTTCTTCTTCATGATTTAAGATTCTATTCTCTTTCTTATTCTACTTTTTATTTTAAATACCATTTTATTTTATCAATTTTTTTCAATATAAAGAAATATAATATATTTTCATTTCTTTAAGTACTATTTCATTTGGGTAAATTTGAGGATATTTGCCGAAAGTAGAACGAAAGATAGTATTGCGTTGTTAGCTATATTCCGCATGGTATTTTTTTCGAGAATAGAATCGGCTATTTATTTTTCAAAAAAATGATTTATACAAAATGAATTGCAATTCTATGATTCGGATTTTATTTTTCGTTTTTTATTTTCCAAATTCTATTTTCTTTCATCATTCTATTTTTGATTCTTATTTACGAATCAAACTCTCCGAAAATGTCCCGCAATATATTTTCATTTCTTTAAGTACCTTTTCATTTATTGAAATAAAATAAATAGATGTAAAGTATTTCATTTGTGTAAATTCTTTTGATAAAAAAACATAAAAGGGATATAAAGAAAAAGGAATGAAAGAATTTAAAAATGACTGACGGCCCCAAATATTTTGAAAATTACGTATTGAGTGAAGAGATTCCATTCATTGATAGTTTCGAGGATGAGAGATTAGGATTAAAAAGACAATTATTAGATGGTATTTTTGGATATGGTTTTGAGAAACCATCTCCTATTCAGCGAATTGGAATCAAACCTATTATTGATGGAAGAGATTTAGTTTTACAATCTCATTCAGGAACAGGTAAAACAGCAACTTTTTTAACAGGATTATTACAGAGAATTAATTTTGAAGAGAATAGAACACAAGCAATTGTGTTATCAAATACAAAAGAATTAGCAGAACAGATTCGTGGAGTTTTTCTCAATCTTTCTAAATATTGTGATGTGACTCATGCAATTTGTATGGGTGGTGACATGAGTACTCGTTTTATGGATGGAACCATGACAGAACAGGTGATTATTGGAACACCTGGAAGAGTATGTGATTTATTACAGAAGGGATTTATAGACCGTGAGAGTATTCAATTGATGATTATAGATGAAGCAGATGAAGTGTTATCGAGTGGATTCCGTAAGCAGGTCAAAGGAATTATTACATGTTTAAGTAAGAATTGTCAAATTGTATTATCTTCAGCGACGATTCCACAGGAGATGAAATCTTTATTAGATAAGATTTTACGGGAGGATAAATTAGAAATCTTAGTAAAAGATGAAGAATTAACTTTGGATGAGATTAAACAGTATTATGTAGCATTGGATGAATTTATGAAGATGGAAGTTATGTTTGATATTTATAATTATATATCAATTGGACAATGTATTATTTATTGTAATAAGAAACAGAGAGCAGATGAGTTGAAGTATGAATTTGATAATAGGGGATATAATGCGGGTATTCTGCATGGAGATTTAACAGGTGCAGAGAGAAAGGGAATAATGGATGCATTCCGTTCAGGGCGATTACGTATTTTGATTACAACGGATGTGATGGCTCGTGGAATTGATGTGCAACAGGTATCATTGGTGATAAATTTTGATATGCCGAAATATACACAGACGTATATTCATAGAATTGGTCGAAGTGGAAGATATGGAAGACAGGGAGTAGCAATTAATTTTGTGACAAAGAGAGAGAAGAATATATTAAATTACATTGAGAAGACATTCCATACAAGAATTTATCCATTACCACAGAATTTGCAAGAATTAATTTAATTCTTCAAAATATTTGCGACATGGATGTTCTGTATCTTCAGGTATTTTACATAACAAATGACCACTTAAATTTTTACTTATCATGTTTTTTATTTTTTGAATATCATCAAGAAGATAATTATTATCCCAATCAGTAATAGTTTCAACATGATTGATTGGTAATTTTTTTAATAAAGAATAATTATATAAATAGATAGGAAAATATAATTCTTCAGCACAATATTGATTTTCATTTTTATATTCCATAGGATAAAAATCTTCAACAATCATTTGAATACAATCATAAGGTATAACAATTCCGGACATTTGTCCTCCTGTAATATATTGAAAATCTCTTTTTTTTAATTTTTCTAAAAGAAAAGAATCATGTTCAATATGACCGTACTGCCATATTGGAATATTCAAATTTTCTAAATTTTTTATAAATTGTGAATCAATATATTTTTTATCAAATATATTATTAAAAGAATTTCCTCCACCAAGTTGATTCTTATAATTATTTAATCCAATATATTCATCAGTGGGTACTGTATATTTTTTATAAAATACAGAACCTGAAGATATAATCATAATATTTGTAAATTTTACATAATCAAGAGCATATTTCATTGTATCAATAACAGCCATAGGTAAAGATTTTTTGAATCTTTCTGTTTTTATAGGATTTCGATTAAACCAAATGTTATCATCATAATCATTTTCATTGATTTTATCTGTTCCATTATAATGGATAAAAATTTTATAATTTCCATGAACATTTTTTTTTATATTACGAATCATATAATCTATCATTTTTTTATTTTGATGAATTAAAAGAATGAACACCATATCACAATTTCCATCAGGATTTTTATCACGAGGTATTATTTTTACATTTTTTTTTTCAAAATTATGAAAAAATTCATTGAATGATAGAATTTTATTTATAAAATACATGACAAAAAATACACATATAAAAATGAAAATAAATTGTCTCATTTTCTAATATAAAATTATATCTTTTTTATTTGTATAAAAGAAAATCCTATTCAAAAATAGAATATGAATCAATTGTTAATTATCACATTATTCTTCATCTTTTTTTTATTTTTCTTTTCTTTTTATACTCGTCAAAAATATGAAAGATTTGAAAATCAAAAGATTCAATTTTTAACACCTGAACAAACAAAAAATATGATTCAACAAGATGAAGATGGATATTTCCAATCTTTTTCTATTTATGATTTTATGGCCAGAAATATCAAAGATAAACATGATTATTTACAACAAATTCTTCCATCCATTCAAGATATTCCTGAGAAAGAAAAAGAACGATTACGAAAATTAACTCTTCAAGCCGATTCCTCTTTACAAAAAATACATAAACCCTATTTCTCCGGTATCCGTGCAAGCAAAATTCCTTGGAAAATAGGTTATACTCATGGTAAATCATATGAAGATGGATTACCACATACTCGAGGTAGAGATATTATTATGATAAGTGATATAGTTTTAGATAAAGATGATAAAGATTTGATAGGAACATTCATACATGAGAAAGTGCATCTTTATCAAAAGATGTATCCAGAGGAGATGGATATATATTTACAAAAGAATAAGATGAGACGATGGAGAAGGAGAGAAGTAGAAGATAGAATACGAGCAAATCCAGATACAGATGAATATATATATAAAGAGATGAATGGAAAAGAGATGAAATCGGTATATGGAGAGAGACCGAATGGATTGGAAGATGTGAAGACATATCCTAAAGATGAACAATCAAGTGAGCATCCATATGAGAAGATGGCGATAGAGATAGAGAAAGAGATATAAAGAAAAGAAGATAAAAAAGAATAGAGAGAAAAGATAGAGAAGATTTGAAAGATGTTTCCAAGTTCTTTTTATTGGACAATGTGTGAAATGGGATTATATACATTAGGTTTTCATTATGTATTCAAGAATGTTTTTTATTTTGAAAAAGAACTTTTTGAAAAATATAGTGTCAATATGATGCGTTCTGCGATGTGTCTTTATTTTTCATTACAAGGAATTCATATGATTCAAGATGTATGGAGTGATAAATGCTTACAGGATGAGAATCGTTTGATTCGTTATCAAGAGATTCATTATCCATTTTTATCCTATTTTGTATTTGATACTGTTTTAATGTTTTATCAACGATATTTACAAATTGAAAAGAGAATTCGATATGATTTACTTATGCATCATGGTTTAGCTATGACAGCTCTATTATTTATTGAAAAATACAATTTATATGGATTATCTGTTTTAATGATGATAAGTGAAGGTATGAGTGTAGTTTCAGGAATAAAATTAATATGTATGGATTTTGGTTATCATCAATGGATAAAACCAATTGTAAAATATCGTTATTGGTATATTTTAGTGGGAAGAATGATGATATTATGGCCAATGATGTTATATTATTATTATGAAGTGACAAATGGATGTAAAAAATATCAAGAAGATAGAAATATGTTATTGATGGTGGGTTTATTAATAATGATATATCATGCAGATATAAGGTGGATGAATAATGCGAAGAAGGAATTGCAAAGGATATGAGAAATAATTTTTGAGAGAAGATAAAATTTTCAAATAAGAATAATTTGAAAATTAGTTAAAAATGAAGAGATAAAAAAAAGGAGGTTATAGTAGATAAGATTATAAATGGAACTTTTAGTAACAGGTGGATTAATCGGTCTTGGTTATTTATTAAGTGAAAACAAAGGTGAAAAAGACGAAAAGAAGAAATTTATGTCAAAAGTACCTTTACACAAAAAACCAAATGGAGATAATATTTATCAATCAAATCGTGCTTATGAAATTTTTGAAAATGAATGGAAAAACTCAGGACCTTTATATAAGAACTCTTTTAATACCAAAGAAACCAATGTTGTTTTTGATGGACCTCCTAAATCTTATGCAAATGAATCTGTTTTATTAAATAAAGTTGATTATGCAGATAAAAATTTACCTGTAGAATTTAATTCTTTTATGACCTATGATGAAGCTTTACTTGATGTACAAGATACAAAATCATTAGGTAATTTGGATAATAATCGTACTAAAAATAATATGTCTCGTCCTGAGAGTGGTGGATTTGAAGGAATATCATTAACAGGTGAGCCTATTGACCCTGTGAAATTTACACATAATAATATGCAACCTTTTTTCGGTGGGTCTGTAAGACAATCGACTGATGAATTTGCAACAAGAGGTATTTTTGAGAATTTCACAGGTGACCGCGATAATTATCAAAATAAACAAGAACAAGGATTATTTTTTGAACCTCAAAAGAATGTTACCAATGTTTATGGTGCATCCAATTTAGATGGTTATCAACAAGATAGATATTATGTCTCCAATATTCGTAGTAATGAAACTCCTGTAGAGAAACAATATATTGCCCCCGGATTAAACAATGGTTATACGGGTGCTGGTTCTGGTGGTATTAAAGGTACAAGTGCTCAATTAGATGGTCAAGAATATGCTTTACCTAAAACAACAGATGAACTTCGTGTGAAGACCAAACCAAAGATGTCTTATTTTGGTCGTATTATTTCAGGAGCTCATGTAGCCAAACCAGGAAAAGTTGGAACTGTCTATAAAAATCGTCCTGATACTTTCTGGATTGAAACACCTGATCGCTATTTCACAACTGTAGGTGCTGTGGAAGCTCCTGCTGCAAGACCTTGTCAAGTTTTGAAATATACCAATCGTAAAACAACTGAATTAAAAACTCGTGTCAATGGTGCTGCACCCACTCACGGAAGTAAAGGTGTTGTTCGTTCTAAATATCGTGTATCCAGCAAAGTCACTTATGAAAATGATGGTCCTCGTAATGCTACTGTTGAAGGACAATGGTCCATTCTTGGTATGCTTGGTCTCGATAACACACCCAATGATTATGGTAAAAAAGCTATGAAAGTTAAACCTAATCATCGTACAGAGACTGGAGGTAAAACACAAGTATTGAACTTACATAGTAAAGTAAGTCGAGGTGAAGCTCGTAATGGACAGAAAGCCAAGAAGACAATGAAAGAGGTGACAGAGAATAATGACCATATGGGTAATTTGGGTGGAAATCAACCATCTAGAGGAGCAGTCTATGACCCTGATGAATATGAATTCCGTACAACACATAAAGAATTATTAGAAGATAATAAGAGAGGTGGTAATATTGGTGCTCGTGAAAAACGTTCCTATGTAACCACTGAAGATGATGCTAAAGTCACAATGAAAGAGACTACAATGGTTGGTGATGTTGTTGGTATTGCATCAGGTATGGAGAGAAATGATGGATATTTAGTAAAAGAGGTGGATGTAGCACCTACACATAGAGAGATGACATCTGTAGAGTATATGACAAATGCAAACAGAAACACACATGGAGGTTATGAAGTTACAGATGTACAAGCCGTAGGTACAAACAGAATGTTTTCAGTTGAATATACAGGAAATTCAGGAAATACTGAAGGAACAAGTAATCCTATGTCTTATGAAGATATTTATAATGCTACTATGAAATCAGTGAGAGATACTCAAGATAAGGGATTCACACCCGGTGCTCAAGGACCAAGTACAGTATTAGACCCTAAGAGTTATCATGCAACTACATCACGTACTGGAGATATACAAAATCAATATTTGAATGAGAGAGGAGTGATGGCTAGTACAATGACAAGTAGTATTCCACAGATGAGTGAATGTAATTTTACATCCGTAAAAGAGACAGTTCCAAATGAACCTATAGCAGACCGTATTAATCCTAATATTTTAAGTGCATTCCGTTCAAATCCTTATTCACAGAGTTTGGAAGCTTGGGCTTAAAGATTTATGATTCTTTCGTTCATTTTTTTATAAACAAATAATTAAAATTATATGTAATAATTTTTTATATTTATCATTTATAAATTATATTGTATTCTTATAGAAAAGAAATGGATATTCAAGAAAATCAAGAAAATCTTGTGACAGAAACAGCATTAGAAAGACAATTACGATTACGAAGAGAAGCCGCTATGTCTTTACAAAGTTCTTCTGTTGAAGAGGTCACTGTTGAAGAGGCCACTGTTGAAGAGGTCACTGTTGAAGAGGCCACTGTTGAAGAGACCACTGTTGAAGAAACCCATGTTGAAGTTGCACCTGTTGAAGTTGCACCTGTTGAAGTTGCACCTGTTGAAGTTGCACCTGTTGAAGAAACCCCCGTTGAAATTGCACCTGTTGAAGAAGCCCCTGTTGAAGTTGCACCTGTTGAAGAAACCCCCGTTGAAGTTGCAGCTGTTGAAGAAACCGTTGCTGAAATTGCACTTGTTGAAGAAGCCCCTGTTGAAGTTGCACCAGTAGAAGTTGTTCCTGTTGTAGAGACTACAGTTGAAATTGTATTGAATGAAAGTTCTGTTGAGGAAAAAATAGAAGAAGATACAATCGAAGAAATAACACAAGAAGTTTCATCCAATCAACCAAAAAAACAACAAAAAGGAAAAAATCAAAAGAAAGGTAGAAATGTTCGTACTTTAGCTTGGGGAAAGAGAAGATAAGAAAATATCTATATCTTTTTCATTTTCCATTTTTATTCTAATTATTTATATTCATTAAATATAGATAATTCTACAAATGCTCGGTTATATGAATATTGCTCAAAGTGCTGCACCCGTCTCTGGTAACGGTTATTATGATGTCCCTATTTGTGATTCTTTTTCAAATCCTTCTTCTTATGGTCATGGTCCCTATGTTGAAGACTATAATATGAATAAAATTGTAGGTAATCGTTTAAATGATGGTCATGATGCTTATACTGTTATGGGTCATCCTACTGTTCCTTCACCAAGTCTTATGTATGAGACTGACCAAACTTCAAGATGGAATATGCCGATGAATGGACCCAATCCTTTATTAGATTTGTCTGAAGATAGATATAGCAATTTATCCAAAAAGAAAGAACTTACCGAAAGTTTCGAAGGCTCCTACAATTACAATCCTCAAATACCTCCTATGCCTTCCAATTTACCTGTTCTTGAATCATTCCGTGGTGGAAGAGGAGGAGGTGGTGGCGGTGGTCGCAGAGGTGGAGGTGGTATGGCTCGTGGAGGAGGAGGTGCCCGTCGCGGAGGTGGTGGTGCAGGATTCCGTCGTGCTGCTGGTGCAGCTGCTACAGGTGGTGCTGCTGCAGGTGCTTATGCTGGAAGACGTCGTAATGGTGGTGGAAGACAACATCACCATCACCATTATGGACCTAATTATCCTTATAATGGATGGTGGGGACCCGGATACTATGGTGGAGGAGGTTGGGGATGGGGAGGTAATACTTATATTGATGTAAATTCCATTCCTGATGCTGCTGCTTTTTATACTACCTATCCAGGATACTCTTATGACCCTTACTCTATCTCCGCAGTAACTCCTGATGTTTATATCCAAAATTATTATGGAGATGATGATGATGATTTACCCGTTGTAAGAACTGTTGAAAAGAAAGCAAGTACTAAAAAAGATATGATGACCAACCTTTTCATCATCGTGGCTATTGTCATTCTTATCTTAATTCTTTATAAACTTGTTTCTACTCGCCGTTAAACATTCATAACCTACATCCCATATTAAATATATCATACCATATTTCCAATAATCTTTTGATACATTCCACAATATTCCATAAATCCATATCATTGTTATCGTATCCATTATTTTATTTTTACTTTTATGTATCCAAATAGATTCATAAATATCATACACACATATACCACCCATCATATACATATACACCTTTTCACCATTTATTCTTTCTAAAATTGAAATCATTTTCCAATATTTTCTATATTTTTCTTTAAATTGAATTTTTTGAAATGAATATAAAAAGAAGAAAAAAGATGGAAAGAAGGAATAGAGATGAGTGAAGTATCTATTTTTCTATTTCGTCGTGATTTTCGTCTTATCGATAACTTAGGTTTTATTCAATGTTATCAAAATTCTTCCAAAATTTTACCCATCTTCATTTTCACTCCTGAACAAGTTGGAAAAGAAAACGAATACTTCTCTTCCAATTGTTTTCAATTTATGATTGACTCTTTAGATGATTTGAATAAAGATTTACACAAAAAATATAAATCTAAATTACACTTTTTCTATGGAGATAATATCTCCATTCTCAAAAAAATAAAAAAAGAATTTGATTTTACTTCCCTCTATTTTAATCTCGATTATACACCCTATGCACGACAACGCGATCAAGATATAAACGATTTCTGTATTGAAAACGGTATTCATTGTAAAACGTTTGAAGATTATTTATTATTTCCCATGGGAACTATCACTAAAAAAGATGGAGGCATCTACCAAAAATATACACCCTTCAAAAACACTGCTATCCAAAAAACACCTGAAAAACCCGTTTCTACCTCTTTTCATAAAACAAAATTTCTTTCCAAAAACTTTTCCATGGATACATTTATTTCAAAAGAAAAGATTGATTCCTTTTATACCAAAAATCCACATCTTGCTCAAGAAGGTGGAAGAACAAAAGCTCTTTCTATATTAAAAAATGCTGAAGAATGGAAACAATATAAAGAAAAGAGAAATGATTTAAGTTATTCGACGACACATTTATCAGCTTATATTAAATTTGGTTGTGTATCGATTCGCGAAGTATATTGGGAATTCCGTGAAAAAGTTGGAATCCATAACGGAATTATTGAACAATTATTTTGGAGAGAATTCTATTTCTATATCATTTATTATCAACCTGAGATTCTTTCTAAAGGAAAACCACAACATGAAAAATTTTCACATATACCATGGAAAAATAATCGTAATTGGTTCGAAAAATGGAAAGAAGGAAAAACTGGATTTCCCGTTGTCGATGCTGGTATTCGTGAAATGAACAAAACTGGATATATGCACAATCGCGCTCGTCTTATCGTTGCAAGTATCCTCATTAAAGTTCTTCAAATCGATTGGCGTTGGGGTGAAAAATACTTTGCTACTATGCTTTTAGATTATGACCCTGCTGTAAATAATGGAAATTGGGAATGGTGTGCTGGTACTGGAGAAAATCCACAAGATTATTGGCGTTTCTTCTCACCTTGGAAACAAGCAATCGATTATGACCCAAATTGTGAGTATATAAAGAAATGGGTTCCTGAATTGGAGGAAGTACCATGTGAAGTGATACATAAATGGAATGAGAAATGGGAAGAATGGAAGGAGAAGACGGAATATCCTAAACCAATCACAGAATTTGATGCTGAATTGAGAGAATCGACATTAAAAATGTATCGTGAATCATTTTCAAAATAAATGATTTTTTTTTTCATAGTAACCAATAGAATAAATGAACATTCCATTGAATCAACAACTTAA
>JACCDW011304911.1_pt1 | contig 45402 bp, 34 predicted proteins | sample 7449781 | NCBI WGS metagenome assembly JACCDW01 (sample SAMN15323449, study PRJNA562643) | freshwater metagenome | isolation source: river surface water | place: USA:Blue River Watershed | collected 2017-08-18
CAACATTCACCCCAAATCCCTTGTCTGATCCAGGATGGCTACGCACGTTTTAACAACAACTGGAGGGGTGCTGGTATTGCCATTCCTGTTTTCAGTTTACGATCCTCAAAAAGCCTTGGCGTTGGAGAATTTACTGATATCAATTTGCTGGTAGATTGGGCTGAAAAAGTGTCCCTGAGGATGATTCAGCTCCTTCCAGTAAACGATACAACTTCGACGCATACCAAGGCTGATTCCTATCCTTATGCAGCCATTTCAGCCTTTGCACTGCATCCTATTTATGCTTCAATTGAAACCATAGCGGGAAAAAAACATGCCAAGAAGATTAAATCCTACCTCTCCAGAAAAGATGAGTTGAATGCATCTGCTGGAGTTGACTATGAGGCTGTAATGGAATTGAAGTGGGATGCGTTGACTGCCCTTTATCAATCCATGAAAGATGAAGTTTTTCATGAGTTAGCATATGGAAATTTCTTTGTTGAAAACAAGTCATGGCTTGTACCATATGCTGCATATAGTTTTCTCCGGGATAAATTCGGTTCTCCCGACGCCTCAACATGGGGAAAATATGCTTCATTCAATGATTTACTGATCAACGAACTCTGTGCGCCAGGTGCTGAAAATTTTGATGCGATTGCATTGCATTATTTTATCCAATACCAATTGCATTGTCAATTGAAAAATGCCCATGATTATGCCAACAGCAAAGGCATTATTTTGAAGGGTGATATTGCCATTGGTGTACACAGGAATGGAGCAGATACCTGGACACAGCCAGGGCTTTATAACCTTGACATGCAGGCGGGTGCACCTCCTGATGATTTTGCCGTAAAAGGCCAGAACTGGGGATTCCCAACTTATAACTGGGAAACCATGAAGTCTGACGGATTTGCCTGGTGGAGACAACGTTTCCAGCAAATGGCCAACTATTTTGATGCCTTTCGGATTGATCATATCCTTGGTTTTTTCCGCATCTGGTCTATACCCCATCATGCTATTGAAGGCATCATGGGTAGGTTTGTTCCTGCTATTCCAGTTTCAAGGCATGAATTTGAGCAGAGGGGAGTGTATATTGACAACAATCGGTTCTGCAAACCCTATATCACTGATGCCATCATACGGCAGATGGCAAGCCATTTGGAAACAACCGTACAACATTTTCTTGAGCCCAATGGAGATTCAACGTACCGGTTCAAATCCAATTTCGATACCCAGCGCAAAATTGAAGATTATTTCCATACAGAACAATGTGAGTATGCCGAGTCAGAATTGAAACAACTTTTATTCAACCTCCACTCAAATGTTTTGCTTTGGCATGATGCTGAACAAAAAGAATGTTTCCATTTCCGTTTCAATGCTGCTAAAACCCTTTCATTTCAGCACCTGGATGCCCATACCCAGCATCAGCTTTTTGCTTTGTATGATGACTATTTTTACCATCGTCAGGAGCATATATGGAAGCATGAGGCACTTGAAAAGTTACCTGCATTGAAGTTGTGTACAGACATGCTGATCTGTGGAGAAGACCTGGGAATGGTTCCCCAAAGTGTTCCTGCCGTCATGTCATCTCTTGGTTTTTTGAGCATGGAAGTGCAGCGAATGCCCAAACAATTGAATACGCCCTTTTTTGATCCTGGCAATGCTCACTATTTATCTGTAGTTACACCTTCTACCCACGACATGAGCACCATTCGTGAGTGGTGGCTGGAAGACCAGCACAAGACACAGCAATTTTACAATCAACAACTCTGCCAACATGGATTTGCTCCAGCAGAAGCGACGAGTCAAGTTGTTCGTTCCGTATTGTTGCAGCACCTTGCTTCACCTGCGATGTGGTCAGTATTTCAATTACAAGATTTATTGGCCATGAATGATGGTCTTCGTTTGGAGGATCCATGTGCAGAGCGCATCAATATCCCGGGAGATCCAAATCATTACTGGAGATTTAGAATGCATTTGCCTATTGAGGAACTGATTAAAAATGATACCTTTAATCAAGACCTCAACTATTTGATCAGTGCAAACAACCGATAGGTTTTCACTGACATTTCATGGTCTTTAAAAGGAGGATGCAGTAAAACTTATGTTTACAATTCGTTATTGGCAAAAAGAGCTGGCTTTTGAATATCCATTTACCATTTCCAAAGGAACAAAAACACACCAGCCAACCTTCATCGTTGAACTGAATTTTCGTGGGATAATTGGATATGGAGAAGCCCCTGCAATAGCCTATTATGGAATTACCACAGATCAAATGGTGGCAGATCTAGAAGCAAAGCGCAAGTTTGTTGAATCATTTTCTCTGACAGATCCCAAACGATTTTGGCATTTTTTACACCATTTGTTTCCGAACAATCCTTTTTTGGTATGCGCACTCGACATGGCTGGATGGGATATCTATGGTAAGCTAAGGAGAAAGCCTTTGTATGAATTGTGGAACCTGAATCTGGACAATTCGCCTAAAACTGATTATACCATCGGCATCGATTCGTTGGAAAAGATGCTTGAAAAAATTGATGCACATCCAGCGCCCATCTACAAAATCAAGGTAGGCACTGAGGATGATCTAGAAAAACTCAAGGCCATCAGAAAACATACCAATGCGATCATCAGGGTTGATGCCAATGCAGGTTGGACCTTGGATCAAGCACTGCAGATGCTGCCTGTTTTGGAACAACTCGGTATTGAATTGATCGAACAACCCTTGGCCAAGGAAGACCTTGAAGGAACCAAGATATTAAATGACGCAACATCCATTCCCATCTTTGCTGATGAGTCTTGTGTGGGGGAGAAGGATGTTGAGAAATGTGCTGGTTATTTTTCTGGAATCAATATCAAACTCACCAAGTGCAGTGGTATTTCGCCTGCTTTGGAAATGATCAAAAAAGCAAGGTTATTGAAACTGCAAGTCATGCTGGGATGCATGAATGAAAGCAGCTTTGGTACAGCCGCATTGGTTCATTTGGCAGCTTTGGTTGATTTCCTTGATGCTGATGGGCCTTTGTTGTTAAAGGAAGACCTTGGAGCTGGAATCGGCTTTGCCGATTACCAATTGAGCCCGTCATCGTTGCCTGGTTTGGGGATTACCCCTTTGAGTGAAAAGTTATAACCTCCATCCCAAACCTATACCAATCATCCTGGGATTTCCAAGATGTGCAGCACCAAAATCATAAGCATAGTTGATGTATTTTTTACCCAAGAGGTTTCTGCCCCAAACGGACAAGTCAAAATGCTTTGTTCTAATGCCAGACCTGAAATTGACCAATCCATAAGCTTTCTGTTCAATGGTATTGGCAAGATCAAAGTACTGTTTGCCGGTAAGATTATATTCCAGTCTGAACATCAATTCATGTGCAGCAACGCTGGTCTGGTATTCTGTTGCAAAATAATTGGTTGAAGATGGGGTGAAAACTTGTTTGTTGCCAGACAGATCAACTTGGGCGCCATTGCTAACTACACCCAAAACTGCATATTTGGCTGATGTAAAACCTCCTGAATATTGTACACTCAATCCTTTTGCCAATTTGACCTCCATCTCCGCTTCCCATCCCCATGCATTCATTTCTCCTGCATTCTGTATGATAGTAACTGCATCTGGCAACACCAGTAATGGCGTTTGGATATCCATAACTTTGTTATAGAAAACAGCCATTGCATACCTGAACTGGTTGTTCTTGTCTTTTCCTTTTATACCTGCTTCAAACATGTTGCTAAATTCAGGGTTATAAGCAGACAATGGAACCTGAGATGGGTCTGATGAGATGGATGTTATTCCTCCACTCCTGAATCCTCTGCTGAAGGATAGGTACATCAGATGTTGTGCTGTAGGTTGGAACTGAACACCCAATTTTGGCGAGAATGCTCCGTAAGATGATTTTCCTGTAGTATCAGTCATCATTGGAAAGGCCGGATTGGGTTGTTTTTCATACTCACTGCCAATGGTCAGTTTTCTGTTTTCCCTGTCAATCCTCATGCCACCATTAATACTAACCTTTTCATTGACTTTATAGCTCATATGACCATAAGCAGCAATGCCGTTGTTCTCACCCTTGTTGATAGAAATGATTGAGAAATTTTTATCTGGTACGCCAAACAAACCAGCATCATTACCAAAAACAGTAGCTTGTTTTGTAGGGCTTTTTTGGGAGAATTGGTAGATACCAGCACTCCAGTCAAATGCCTGCTCCTTTGAAGACTTAACGGAGTTAAGCCTTACTTCGTTTGTAACGGCATTCACTGTATTGAAATCTTTTCCATAATTGTTGAATATCCCTACGATGTCTGAAGGAGAGAAGTCTGCATCGAGGGAGTTTTCATAATACCTGTAATTGCGTTGTCTTGCATGTTGAAGGGTAATGTCAGTTTTCTTTCCCTTGTGTTTTGCCACAACGGAAACATTTCTGCTATTGTCTCTCATAGCCGAAGTTAGGTTCTGGGAAAGCGTATAAGGTTTTTCAAACAATTCTTTCATGTCATTGACGAGTGGAAACGCACCGTCGTTTTTGGCAATATATTGTTTTAGGTCGCCTTGTAAACTCCAACCCTTGCCCAGAAAGTATTTCAGCTGTAAGTTGAGCATGGTTTGGTCTTGTTTGTCAAATTTCTTTTTTTGGAATTCGTTGGTATAAAATCCGTTTTTAGCATCATGAAGGGCAGATACACCAAGAAAAAGTTTATTGCTGATAATTGGAGCATTCACTGAGGCATTGATCCTTTTCTGACCGTAGTTGCCGAATTGAACACCAGCATTGATTTGCCTGGTATTGGTAGGTTTCTTGGTGGTGATATTGATAACCCCACCCATTGCATTTCTACCATAAAAAGTACCTTGAGCACCCCTGATAATGTCAATGCTTTCAATTTCATTCAATTGTGGAATATAGGTGTCCAAATTGAATTGTGCCACACCATCAACATAAGTGGCAACCGATTGATCATATGAAGTGGTAACCAATCCCCTAAGTCCCGTTACATTCCGGTTGTCTCCAGAGTTGGCAATGAACAGGTTGGGGGCAAAGCCAGATAAATCGCTAATTTCCCAGATACGCATGTTCCTGATCTGTTTTGCGTTGATGGAACTGATTGAACCTGGGGTATTTAATATATTTACTTGCTTTTTATCACTTGTAACAACAACCTCGTCCAGCTTTATAGAATTGGATTCCATGATGATGGTAATCTCTTGTGATTTCTCTAATTGACCCTTCCAGATCACTGATGCAAAACCTTCTGCTGTGATGAGCAATTCATAATAACCCTTCGTCAAGTTGTTGTAAACAAGTTTTTCGTTTTCCTGTATGTCAACCGATCGGTTAAAGTTGAGGAAACTGACTTCAACTCCTTCAATTTTGTTGCCTTGTTTGTTTTTTGCTGAGATGGTAAGCTTGACGGTCTCTTGAGAAAAACCAGTCGCGGTGAACAAAAGAAAGGCGAAGACGAAGAATTGGCGCATGTACATGTTATTTTTTGTTGTTTATTTTTCTTTTATCAGCGATGCTTTTAAGTGAATTGATGCTGACATTCAACTCAAATCCGATCAATAAAACAAGTGAATTGACAAAGACCAGAAACATCAGAATCAAAATGCTTCCCAATGATCCGTAAATTTTATTGTATGAAGCAATATTGTTTACCCAATAAGAGAAAAAATAGGTGAAAGACATGATCAAAATGGTTGCAAGGATCGCTCCGGGTGTCCTGATCTTCCATTTTTTTTGAACGTGTGGCGCATAACGATAGATAAGTCCTATGGCCAAAAAAATCAGTAAGAAAGTGACCAAAAACTGGCCTGATCCAAATATGAAATCAATGATATTGTCTTTTATATTGATTTGTTCAATGATCCAGTTTAAGATAATGGTTTGGGTGAGCATGATCATGATCGTGGCAATGATCAACAAAACGATGATGAATGTAAGCCTTATGGCACTCAGCCTTACTTCAATAAAATTTCGTTCCTCCACTTCAATGTGCAACATGGATTTCCTGAAAGTTCTCATGATGGTCAATGTTGCATTTGAGGAGAAATACAATGCCAAAAAAAGACCAAATGAAAGCGTTCCTGTACCTGTGGCAAAAAAATCATCCATCACATTTTTGATCATGGTATAGGTAGTACCATCTGGTATGACACCACGCAAAAGAACAAGCACTTCTTCATATAACCTTTTGGAGCCTGGAATATAGGATAGAAGGGTAAAGATGAAAATGAAAAGGGGAGGAATCGCCATCAAAAAATTGAATGCTACTGAAGCGGCCCTTTCATTCAATCCTATTTGTTGCGTCTGCTTGAAGAAAAAATGAAGTACGTCATACAATGGAAGGCCTTCAAAACCTGGCAAAACCAGTTTTTTTGACCAGTTGATTGCTGCCATCACCGGGCGGCTTTCAATCAGGATCCTTTGAAGTTTTATCATTGTATTTGATTAGTGTATCCTAAGGCTGTCTAATGCTCTTCTGTATTTTCGTGCATTTTCAAAATGCTCTTCTTCTGTTGATGCAAAGCTATGTGATCCTGAGAAGTCTGCATTTGCACAAAAAAACAAAAAGTCAGTTTTCTCAGCTTTTAAAACCGCATCAATTGAAGAAATGGAAGGCGTACAAATAGGACCCGGTGGCAAACCTTTGTTTCGATAGGTGTTATAAGGGGAGGATGCCGTTGAGCTGATGTGCTTGAAGGTGACTCTTCTGATACTAAAATCACCTATTGCGAATTTGATAGTGGGGTCAGCGCCCAATGCCATGCCTTTTTTCAACCTATTGATGTAGACACTTGCCATTGTTGGTTTTTCCTCTTTGTTGTTGGTCTCTTCTTCAACAATGGAAGCTATTGTAATCACTTCTTCTTTGGAAAGACCCAGTAATTTTGCATTATCAATTCTACTGTCAGTCCAGAAGTTGTTTGACTCTTTTGTCATCCTCTTCATAAAATCACTGGGGCTGCTGTTCCAGTATATCTCATAGGTATTAGGAATGATAAGGGTCATCAAGGTTTCCTGCTTTACACCGAATGGTTCGATGGAGTCGTTGTTGGAAATGAACCGGTAAATATCAGCTTCAGTGCATTCTAGCTTCCCCCCAACATATTTGGCAAGCTCCTTTTTTGTTCTGAACTTATTGATGGTGAGTTCTACAGGGGTCTGTCTTCCTCCCTTTAGATTTCGGAAAACACTAAAAATGCTTGCATTTTTGTTGACTACATATCTACCAGGCTTGATTTCCTTCCAATATCCAGACCATTCAGACAATGCCAGAAAAGTGGTAACTCCAACTGGCTTGAAGTGCTTGCGCAACAATTCTTTTACAAAGGTTTTGTCAGCTTTTTTGGTAGGAATGTACAAGGTGGCCTGATCAGCACTGAAATTTGTTGCAGGCCTTAGAAAAAGGATATAAAAGAAGGCTGCTGAAACAAAAGCAAGAATCGAAAGTAAAACAATCGAGATGATGTTTGACCTCTTTTTGACTGGTTTTTTTCTTGCTTTTTTTTGTGCCATACCTCAATATATACAAAAACCCCGCTTTATAAAGCAGGGTTTTAACATAATAAAATTTGATTATTTAGGTTGAGTAGCAGCGGGTGCAGGAGCCTGTGGCATTGGTGCAGGAGCCTGTTGAGGAGCTGCATTTCCGGTAGTGGTTGGGATACTTTTTAATGTATCAGATCCAGCAGATTTACCTGAATTGATCACAAGAGTAGAAATCAGGCAAAGAATAACCAAGATGCTTGAAAGTACCCAGGTTCCTTTCTCCAATACATCCGTTGTTTGCTTTACACCCATGAATTGGTTGCTGAAACCTGCAATGTTTCCTGCAAGTCCTCCACCTTTTGGATTCTGGATCAAAACGATACCCGCCAAAAGCACTGAAACCAGTATGATTAAGATGATAAAAATTGTTGTCATATCTTGTTTTCTTTGATCTTTGAAATTTTGTCTGCAAAAATATGGCTATTGAGAGGATTTTGCAAACTTAATTTGTGATATACCTCAATGGCCTTTTCCCTGAGTCCTTGTTTTAGGTAAACTTCGGCCATGGCCTCTGTCAATACCTCCTCTGCTTGATTTTCCTTTTCATTGGGGGTGTCAAGAATGGATTGAATATCCTTGATGGTAACAGTTTCAGTACCCGGTTGAAGCCTTTTCATCGTTTTTAGCCAGGCTGTGAAACTTTTTACCTTCATGGAAAGCTCATCTTTGTCGTTTTCCATGTTGATTTTGATGCCCAGGGAGGCAAAATAATCGATGGTATGATAGGGCGTTAAAGGAAATTCAAAATCTTTGTTTGACTCGGGAAGACTATTCGTTTCGCTGATTTGCAGATCAATTTTGTCATTGGATTGAGTCGTTGATGGCTGGTGATGGCTGCCTTCATTTTCATCATCAGCTACTTCAATCTCCCCAACACCTTCAGCCAATTCATCGTCACTTGTATTGCTGTAAGGGGTATCGTAAAGGGTTTTCCTGAAATTTCCTTTTTCTGCATCCTCACTGAGTTGGTAATTGAGCCAGCTGGAGTCATCAAAAAACAAAGCGGTTTTTGAAACAGCCTCAGGAAAATCAAGGTGATATTGGGATTTTAGTTTACAAGTATATAAAAATTGCACAATAGAAGAATAAGGAAACTCCTCAGAGTAACGCTTGAGTTCGTCAAGTGTCATCTCATCCATGCTTTCTCTTTCAAAGAGAGATTGGATCATAAAATCAGTTTCCTTCGTCATTTTGCTAATTTAAGCTCCTTTACCAATTTGAAAAAATCCGATTGAAAATCTCATCGGTAAGGTTGGTGACCATTTGGTCATTTAATTCTGCTTCTGCCTGCGTAAGGCTTTTGCTGGCGGAAAATGGGAAATTTCTGGTAATGTCTGTCTCAAAGTTCTTTTTCTCGTCCTGTCTGTTCCTGAAAATGATGTGAACGGTTACATTCAAGTTGTTGCTGGCTACCTGTTGTTGAGATATACCAGACGTATTGACAGAGTAATCACTGATATAACCACTTATTTCATAATCAGCATCATTATTGGTTTGTGAAAGCCTGGTTTGGTTGATTATTTTTTGCCTGAGTTTGTCTGAAAGTTTAGGACTCAATTGAGGATTGATGTAACGGGCTTTGTTTTCAATGAAGAATACCCTGACAGTTTTTATCTCTGGTGGGATGGAAACATCTTTCAGTGAATACCTGCAAGTACCTTGAATACTGACAATTGCCAATACAACAAGCAGGATTTTGGCGTACTTATTGTATAAAGTATTAATCTTCAATGTCATATTCTTTCAATTTTCGATAAAGCGTTCTTTCGCTGATTCCCAAATCAGAGGCCGCATCTTTTCTTTTCCCTTTGTGTTTGCGCAGTGCTTTTTCAATCAATTCTTTTTCCTTGTCCATGATGTTCAGGGATTCATCCACAATAATGGTATCCTGCATCTCCCTGTTTTCAGTCAAAAACAAGGGTTGGCTGGTAACCGGAATGATGCTTCCATGGCCATGATGATCCTGTTGTTGCCTTGCAATGGGCAGGTCCTGCAGATAAGACTCTTCCATCACGTGTGAAACGGCTGGAATATTGGAGGGATTCTGAACGATCTCAAGAAACATTTTCTTCATCTCCGTAACATCCTTTTTCAAATCAAAGAACAACTTGTAAAGAATATCCCGCTCATTCATGAATTCACTTTGTCCCGACGACATAGGACCAGATCCAACCAGCATGGGCAAGTTGTTGACAGTGTTCTTGGGCAAAAACCGTTCAAGGTCGTTTCCTGTGATGGTTTTATCTTCGGCCAATACTGATATCTGCTCTGCAATATTTTTCAATTCACGCACATTTCCTGGCCACGGATAGTTGAGCATCATGGTTTTTGCCTCTTCGGTCAGCTGAATGGGACTGGTTCTGTATCGCTCAGCGAAATCAACGGCAAATTTTCTGAAAAGGAGAATGATGTCTTCTTTTCTTTCCCTCAGTGAGGGAACCCTGATGGGAACTGTATTGAGCCTGTAATAAAGGTCTTCCCTGAATTTGTTGTTCTGGGTTGCGGTTAGCAAGTCTTTATTTGTAGCAGCGATAACCCTTACATCTGTTTTTTGCACTTTGGAAGATCCTACTCTGATGAATTCTGAGTTTTCCAGGACCCTCAAGAGTCTTGCCTGGGTTCCCAAAGGTGTTTCCCCAATTTCATCCATGAAGAGTGTACCTCCATTGACGGTCTCAAAATAGCCTTTTCTGGAGTCAACCGCCCCTGTAAAAGATCCTTTTTCATGTCCAAACAATTCAGAATCTATGGTTCCTTCAGGAATGGCGCCACAGTTAACGGCAATGAAAGGATTGTGTTTTCTAGGCGATAAGGCGTGGATGATCTGTGAAAAGATTTCCTTACCTACACCACTTTCACCTACGATGAGTACAGTAAGATCGGTATTCGCAACTTGTGTGGCAACCTGCAACGCATAGTTAAGGGCAGGGGAGTTTCCGATGATGCCAAACCTGTTCTTTATGCTCTGAATGTCCATTGTTTGGTATTGTTTAGGAAAGGTTGACAATTTTCCCCATCAGGGTTCCTTGCGTACAGGATTCGGCTATCACATGCACAAACCTTCCTGGTTGAAGCTGGCTGTTTTCAATTTTATCGAAAACCATCACTTTGTTTTGGCTGTTTCTTCCCATCCATTGCTTGTCACTTTTTTTGGAGTTGCCTTCAATCAAAACCTCAAACACTTTTCCAATGTCCTTTTTGTTGGTTTCAAGGGATAAGCTGTTTTGCAGTTTGACGATCTCATCCAACCGGCCTTTTTTGATTTCATCCGGAACATCATCGGTATAGCGTTTTGCAGCAAGGGTGCCGGGTCTTTCTGAGTAGGCAAACATATAGCTGTACTCGTATTGAGACTGACGCATGATGTCAAGCGTATCTTCATGATCTTGCTCAGTTTCTGTGCAAAACCCTGTGATGATATCTGCACTGATGGCACAATCAGGCATGATTTCTTTGATCCTTTTCACCTTGGCCAGGTACCATTCTCGGGTATAGGTGCGGTTCATCAGTTGCAAGATTCTGGTAGAACCACTTTGAACAGGCAGGTGAATGTATTTGCAAATATTGTCATGGGCCTTCATGGTATGCAAGACCTTGTCTGTGATGTCTTTGGGGTGGGAGGTACTGAAACGGATACGGAGTGAAGGACTGATTTGTGCCACCTTTTCCAGCAACATGGCAAAATCAACCGGATGGTTGGTGGCAGGATCAACCCAATAGTAACTGTCAACATTCTGACCGAGCAAGGTTACTTCCTTGTAGCCCTGTTCAAACAAATCCTTGCATTCTGCAACGATAGAGACATCATCCCGGCTCCTTTCTCTTCCCCTTGTAAAAGGAACGACACAAAAGGCACACATGTTGTTGCACCCCCTCATAATACTCACAAAAGCGTTGATGCCATTGGAGTTGAGGCGGACGGGAGAGATGTCGGCATAGGTTTCTTCTCTGCTGAGCAGTACATTTACAGCTTTTGTGCCTGAATCTGCTTCGTCAATCAACTGTGGTAAGCTCCGGTAAGCGTCTGGGCCAACCACAATATCAACCAGTTTTTCTTCTTCAAGCAGTTTGCTCTTGAGTCGCTCTGCCATGCATCCCAATACGCCAATCAGCATAGCGGGACGTTGTTTTTTGATCTTTTTGAATTCAGTAAGTCTTTTTCGAACCGTTTGCTCCGCTTTTTCGCGGATGGAGCAGGTATTCAAGAAAATCAGGTCTGCATCTTCAACATTTTGGGTAGGCCCAAATCCTTCCGTATGGAGGATGGATGCGATGATTTCACTGTCGCTGAAATTCATCTGACAGCCATAACTTTCTATATAAAATCGCTTCCCAGGTGTTGCTTCAGTAGCAAGTTCACCAGCATAAGCCTCACCCTGACGGGTTTCATCAATTGTTTTGTTAGCAAAATTGATCATCCTGCAAAATTAGTGTAAAAGGAAGTATATGACAAATTGTCACATTGAAAATATCAATTATTGCTGATCCTGCGGAAGGATCCTCTTTCCCAGCCATGATGCTGAAAGGGGTATAATCCATCTGTCCAGGAATTCAGCCTTGGTAAGGACCGTATTGTCAAAAAACAGGGTTTCCTTGTCAATAAAAGCTTTTTCAAGGGCATAGTTTACTTGGGAAAAAGGCAACAATTGCACTTTTTCATTAACATAAAAGGCAAGGTTCATCCTGTCGAACATGGAAACCTTGTACTCTTCTTCCAGGGCCTTGATCAGTCGTACAGAGCTGTCTGTACTGCATCCGCTGACGCCTGTCACCTCTTCATCTGCCATCAGGATAATGAATTGTCCAAAAAACAAGGTTCCAAAACCCTTTACGGGTGTTCCATGAGATTTCCAATCAGCAGTAAAATCTTCGAGGATTTTTTCGATGGTAAGTGCCTCAGATAGGCTAAAAATCCTGCTGCTTTGGTATATCCAGACCCTTGATGCGCCGCTAAAATCTTCAGGTATAAGGTGTTGATAGGATAAATTCATTTTTATATTGTTTGTGGCAAGTGTACTAAATTACAGTCTATTCAATAATCATACCAACCGAATGGGAAAGAAATACATACTTACTCCAGAAAAAGCCATGATGAAACTAAGAAGAATGGCATTTGAAATTCTGGAAAGAAACAATGGCGCAACAGCCGTTTCTATTGCAGGCATCAGGGAAAATGGTTTTGCTGTTGCCCAGGAACTGAAGACCATTTTAGAAGAAATATCTTCCCTGCAGATTGACTTGATTGAGATCCAGATTGACAAGTCCAATCCCATCAACTGCTCTATCCCCCATGGAATTGAACTCAAGGACAAAATACTGATTGTTGTTGATGATGTGGTGAACAGCGGGAAAACCTTGTTGTACGCCATTCTTCCCTTTTTGCCCCTTTCACCCATCCAGATTCAGACACTTACCCTTGTTGAAAGAAGCTATAAAGTCTTTCCGGTTCATGTAGATTTTGTAGGCATTTCACTGGCTACGACCTTACAGGAAAATATCTCTGTTGAAGTTGTTGAAGGTAAACTGGCAGGTGCCTATGTAGCATAAATCAATAAAAGAAAGGGTGGAACCTTAATTTTCCCTGTCCATTCCATTCAACAGTGGGTGCCGGTACTTTCAAGACATTGAACAGCGAAAAAACAGTCTTCAATGTTTTGTTTTTGGTCTTGATTCTTGTCAGGTCAATGTCTGCCGACATGTAAAACCGTTTGTACCTTGGAATGTCTGAACGGGTGATGGTAGTTCCAGATGTCGTTGTCCAGGTATTTTCATATCCACCCAACATGGTTCTTGCACCATAGCCAAAGGCAATATTGAACCAATTGGGGAATTGCGTTTCTGGAAAAAAAGATTTGACATTAATGCTCGCCCAATAGGTTTGTCCATTGTAATCTTTTAGGACTTTTTCTGCATCTCCTGAACCAAACAAGGCATTGGCCCTGGTTGTCAAAGTTCCATATCGATATGGTGAGTAGGAGAGTTTGATGGAAATTCTTTGTTCATTCCATCCCAACTCCTGTGCTACAAAAATGCCTGCCCCTGCAGTATTGGCCAGTATGTCTGGTATGCTGAATCCCCATTTATCTGAATATCCATCCAATATTTCAATGATACTCAAATATGCCATCCCACTGATCCCCCCAATCATGACCGCTTTTTTCTTTTCCATTCCTGTCCATTGCCAGATTTTACTGGTATGGTTGCTGATTTGATAGCTGGACCAGGCATGTCCTGCCTTGTCCATGTGTTGCCATTCTTTCCAATCGTTGTAGAAATGGAAATCGCTTCGTGGGTAATTGGCGTACCAGGTTTTGTTCAATGAATAGAAAGTTCCACCCCATAAGCCTACCTGAACAGTTCCCAGTACCCATTTTTTCATTTTAGAATGGGCAATCGAACTGTCCTGAGCTTGAACAGTTGAACCCATGGACAGAAGGAGGATAATGCCGATAATATGACAATAAAAGCGATACAATATTCAAGCCTTAATATATAGCATGAAGTTAATTGCATTTACGGCTCTGTTTGTTAAGTTTGTAAAAATTATTGTCAAATGGAAGCAATGATCAAGGCCAGGGTAGACAAATGGTTAGAAGGAAATTACGATGAAGCCACTAAAAATACCATTAGAGATCTCATCTCAAGCAACCCTGATGAACTGACAGATGCTTTCTATCGTGACCTGGAATTTGGAACAGGAGGACTAAGGGGCATCATGGGAGTCGGTACCAACCGTATCAACCAATACACCATCGGCATGGCAACACAAGGCTTTGCCAATTACCTGATTCAATCTTTCCCCAACCAACAAATAAGGATCGCCGTTGCCCATGATAGCAGAAACAACAGCCGTTTTTTTGCTGAAATCACGGCCAACGTGATGGCGGCCAATGGCATTCAGGTTTACCTTTTTGAGGCTTTGAGGCCTACGCCAGAACTCTCCTTTACCATCAGGCATCTTGAATGCCAGGGAGGCGTTGTTTGTACAGCCTCACACAATCCAAGAGAATACAATGGATACAAAGCATACTTCAACGACGGAGGTCAGTTGGTACCGCCACATGATAAAAATGTGATCACAGAAGTGCAGAAAATACAATCTGTGGATGAGGTGAAATGGACTGGGGGAGAAGCCAATATCCACTTGATTGGTGAGGAAATGGACAATGCTTACATCAACATGGTCAAGGGTTTGAGCATCTATCCTGATGCAATTGAACGCCAAAAAGACCTGAAGATAGTGTATACACCCATCCATGGAACAGGCATCAAGTTGGTGCCACAGGTTTTGGAGGCCTTTGGCTTCTCCAACCTAACGCTGGTAGATGAACAAATCATACCTGATGGAAATTTCCCAACCGTAGTATACCCCAATCCAGAAGAAAGTGAGGCCATGAGCCTGGGACTGAAAAAGGCCCAGTCAATTGATGCCGACATCCTGCTGGGTACTGATCCTGACGCCGACCGTGTAGGTGTTGGCGTAAAAGACAACCATGGCAATTGGGTCTTGCTCAACGGTAACCAAACAGCAGTGCTTGCTTTCAATTATATGATTGAAGCCCGGCGCAAAAAAGGACTGGCCAAAGACAACGACATGGTGGTCAAAACCATTGTCACCACTGATCTTATAGACATTATTTCTGCAAAGAATGAAATAAAATGTTACAATGTACTCACAGGTTTTAAATGGATTGCAGAACTGATCAAGTCCAAGGAAGCCAATGAAAATTACATCATCGGTGGAGAGGAATCCTATGGCTTGATGATTGGAGACCAGTTGAGAGACAAGGATGCCGTAAGTGCAGTGGCTTTTCTTTGTGAAATGGCAGCCTATGAAAAAGATGCAGGCAAAAGTTTGTTTTCAAAATTGGTAGAACTCTATGTAGCATACGGACTTTTCCGGGAACACCTCATTTCGATCACCAAAAAAGGGAGAGACGGACAGGCGCAAATTGCTGCAATGATGGATCAATTCAGGAATAATCCTCCTTCAACCTTGGGTGGTGTGCCCGTCGTAGGACTCTATGATTATGAAAAAAGAGAGGCCAAAGATTTGGCCAATGGACAAGTTTGTGCCATTGATCTTCCTAAAAGCAATGTGCTTCAATTTGTATTGGAAGACGGCAGCAAAATCAGTGCAAGACCTTCCGGTACAGAACCAAAAATAAAATTTTATTTTAGCGTCCAGGACAAATTGGATCGTACTGAAGATTTTGATACTGCCTATGCCTCCCTGGGTAATAAGATTGATACCATCATTGCTGAGCTGGGGTTGGTATAGTTAATTTGTAAAATACATCAAGGGGAATACAGACATGAGGAACATTGAGGACAGACCTGTTCATAAGGGGCTGAGAAACAAGTTGGTCAATACCATCAGGGAAAAGGGGATAACAGATGAAAATGTATTGCAGGCATTGATGAATGTTCCTCGTCATTTTTTTCTTGATTCTGCTTTCGAACAACAGGCCTATGAAGACCGTGCATTTCCAATAGGGGAGGATCAGACTATTTCACATCCGTATACCGTGGCGTATCAATCTCAACTTTTGCAAATCAAGCCTTTTGATAAAGTGTTGGAAGTGGGTACTGGAAGTGCATACCAGGCCACCATTCTATGTGAATTGCAAGCAAAGGTTTTTTCTATCGAACGCCAGAAAAAACTGTTCGATGCCAACAAGGAATTTCAGTTTCTCAAAAAATACCCTTCCTTGAGGATGTTTTTTGGTGATGGATTTGAAGGTTTGCCAACCTTTTCACCCTTTGATAAAGTGTTGATTACTGCTGCTGCACCATTTATTCCTGAAAAATTGTTGGCCCAATTGAAAGTAGGAGGATGCATGGTTTTGCCCTTGAATGAAGGGGAGATACAGCGCATGCACCGGATCACCAAATTGGCCGATGGAAGTTTTGAAGAGGAAAAATTTGATGAGTTTTCATTTGTTCCCATGCTATTGGGCAAAAGAAGATAAAAAAAGCCGCTTGTTGTCAAGCGGCTTTTTCATTAAGGTTGCTGTTGCATTTGCATGCCTTCCTGCATACCATCCATTCCACTTTTCGTATTCTTTCTTTTGAAAATTGTTGCATCTACTTTTCCAAAACGATAACTGAAGTTCAGGCGGAACACCTGCCAGTCGCGCCTTCTTGAATTGCTTTGGGTAAAGTATTGGGATTCAGAGTAAGAACCATAAACTTTTGTCTTGAACATGTCGTTCATGCTCAGGGTGAGGGAACCTCTCTTTTCTTTCAGGAAATCCTTTTTAAGAGCAAATTCGAAACCATAATTGGGTTTTACATAACCCTGAGCGGAAGTTTGCTGAAACCCGCCCCAATTTCCACCACCCATACCACTGCCACCACCGCTTCTGCCGCCACCCATTCCGCCACTGTAGTTGTTTTGTGGAAGGATTGATTTGCTCCTGAAATCATAAGCCAGTTGAAGGGTGAAATTGCTTGGGAGCTTGATGTTGGCGTTTGCTTTTCCAAATAAGCTGAACAAAGAATTGTTGAGGTTAACTTGTAGATTGCTGCTATTGATGCTGGAATTGAAAAAGTTGAGGTTGGTGGTCAGCTCAAGCCATTTTGTAAGCGGGTTCCTGGAAGTCATTTCAAGGCCATATGCACGGCTGCTGTTGGCATTGATGTAAGTATTGACAAGAATCTCCTTACCGGGTATTGTACTGGCCTCTTTAACCTGAAAACGCGTCATCAGGTTATCAGTCTGCTTGTAATAGGCAGAAATCAACAAGCTGTTGTTTCCTTTGAACGTTTTTTGGTAGTTCAGCTCAATTGAGTTGGTAAATTCAGGAATCAGGTCTGGATTACCCCTGCTGATGTTCAGAGAATCTGTATAATCAACAAATGGCAGAATCTGGAAAAAACTTGGCCTGTTGATTTTCCTTGCATAGCTGAATTGCAAATCCTGTGTCTGGTCAATTTGATGGGTGAAATTCAGGCTAGGAAACAGACTCAATGGATAACTGTTTCCAAAGCTTTTACCGGTTGTGAGCAACGTTCCGGTATACCTTGAACTTTCAGCCCTTAGGCCAAGCTGGTAGTTGGTTTTCTTGCCAATCACATTTCCATATGTGCCATAGACGGCAAATACTTTGTCGTTGAATTTATAGTTGGCATTGATAGAGGTGATGGGAATATACTGGTTCAAGGCAATGTTATAAATATAATTGAGGTTTTCGCTTTGGAAATCCCTGATGGCAGCCCTGAATCCCAGTTCCATTTTGGCTGATTCTCCCAGCGGATTGGTGAAATCAGTTTGAACAGTGTAAAGTGTATTCCCACCCTCACCATTTTGCTTTTGATTGATCAGTCCACCTTTAGGGTTGCTCTGCAAATCAAAATATTGGGTTTGAAAACCGCCATTGCTCTTGTTGCTGCTTTTGTTGTAGTTCAAATCAGCGGTTAATTCCATTCCTTTTTTGCTGAAAAGATGTTTATACCCAACAGCAGAACCATAATTGTTGAAATTGAAGCCGGAACTGGTGGCCCTTTTTGACAGGATGGACTTTGTTCCGGTATTGAACAATGTATCTGTTTTTATAGAAAGTTCATCTTCATTGTTGAACTCACCCATGACCAGGCTTCCTGAAACAGTCAATGTATTTCTGTTGTCAATAAAATAGTCTAGCCCAGCCCTGTTGTAATTGAAAAAACCAAGGCTCTTGGGATTGTTGGATTGATCATAGCGTATGGAAGGGTAGGCAAAGAATTCCTCCCTGATGGACTGTCCTTCACCGATTGATTTTCTTTTGTTGTACATGGAGCTGGCAAAAATATTCACCTTGTCTTGCTTGATGTTGATATCACCGCCAAAATTGGGCATTGCCCTTGAGTCAATACCTGCACGAAGGTTACCATTGTAGCCTGCCTTCCTGTTTTTCTTGAGCACAATGTTGATGATACCAGACATGCCACCTGATGCGTCAAATTTAGCAGAAGGATTGGTGATGAGTTCTACACTTTGTATAGCATCAGAGGGTATTTGGTCAAGTGTAAGGTTGGTTGGCCTTCCATCGACAAAAATGGTTGGTGATGCATTTCTTAAACTGACATTTCCATCGATGTCAACATCGACACCAGGAATATTTTTCATCATTTCTGAAGCAGTTTGTCCTGTAGAAACAAGGTTCTTTTCTACATTGAAAATCTTCCTGTCCACCCCCATCTGCATAAATGGTTTCGTACCTACCACTTTGATCTCTTCCAGTTGTTTGGCATCTAATTCAAGTTTGATGTTTCCCAGGTCAACGTCAGCATTGCTCATGATTTTTGAAAAATCGTTACCATTGGGGCCAAGATCAAATTTGACAGGTTTTTCAAGGGTAAGGTACCCAATTGCTGTCACCCTCAGGGTAAACTGTCCCCTTATAGGAAGTCCTTCAAGGCTGAAATCCCCATTGCTCTTGGTCAATTGGCCGGAAATAATTTTGGATTTCTTCTCTTTTGTAGTGGTATCAAAAACAGCTTGTACAAGTTGAACTGAAGAGGCTTCAATCCCTTTATTGGTTTTGGTATCCATGATTTTACCGTAAAATCGACCAATATTCATGTTCTGGCTGGCTCCGGATGGTCTGCCACCTCCAGGGATTTGAGCTATTGCACTAAAAGACAAGAGGGAGAACAGGACAAGGAATAACTTTTGCATTAAGCTTTATTTTAATGAATTGGATGCTTTTTGATCTTTTAAGCTTTCGGATTGAAAGTCAAGTATTTGTTAAACAAAAAAGGGGGAATTAAGTTCAGGATGTCAATAAGGTGATCAAAACTTGTAAAATTCCAATAATCAAGCCTAAAACACCCCCAATGATTTCAACAAAACGGAATTCTTTGGACATGATCTGGTTGAGGATGAGCTCCATTTTATCGCTGGAAAAGCCGGAAACTTTTTCTGTTACCATTTTCTCAAGGTCTAGCTGCGATTCTATGTTTTTCATGTAGGAACCAATGATCTCTGGAAACATGGTTTCCAGCTCCTTCATAAAAACTAGTTTTAGCTGGTTAATGGTATTTTCTCCTATGAACATCGATATCATCGGAAAAACGCTGCTGAGTTTTTCACGAAGAAAAAGGTCGATTTTGTTTTCAACCAAGGGCATCATTTTGGAAAGGTTGTCTGGATTGATGATTTTTTCTTCAATTTCCTTGAAGGATAACAGTTCATCACTCACAAGTTTCCCCAGTTTTTCGGCAAATTGTTGTTGTCTTTTGGGGAAGATTCCATGAAAGGTAATCCCGAGAATCTTTTTGGGTTCTTTGGGATGAAATAGCATTTTTATGGCTATCCAATTGGTAAACCAACCAATAAAGGCAGAAATCAATGGAATCAGGATGAGCCAATAATTCATAGCAGGGTATTTTTTACAAAGTTAGTTGATCTCATCCATGTCAAATTCAATTTTGGTGGAGTAAACATTTCCATTAATTTTGCACTCCATCAACACGGAGGTTGTAGCTCAGTTGGTTAGAGCGTCTGATTGTGGTTCAGAAGGTCGTGGGTTCGAGACCCATCATCCTCCCTCTTTAAAAGGGTATTCATCCGAAAGGTAGAATACCCTTTTACTTTTTTGAATATTTACTTATTTCCTGTGTTTCTTAACATAACTTTTAGGCGCCATTCATCACAAAAACAACCCCAAAATTCCTGAAAGGGTTAATTTTGGATATGTCATCTAAATTTTTACAATTTATGTTCAGTAAAAGATCCTTACCAGTTGTGATTGTTCTCGTGTTGGCCGGTTTGCTGATAACCTTCAATTCCTCAGGGGTTGGCAATCCACCAGATAAGTATCAACTGATTTTTCAGCAGGTTGCAGATATGTTGGAAGCTGCACATTACAGTCCTAAAAAAGTGGATGATGTATTTTCTCAGAACATTCACAAGAAATACCTTGAAGCCCTTGATCCAGACAAAAATATTTTTCTGCAATCTGACTTAAAGGAGCTGAAAAAGTTTGAGTCAAGCATAGATGACGAATTGCATGGTGCTCCCATTGCTTATTTTTATGCTGTTGATCAGATTTATGCAAAACGAACCAAGGAAGTTGCTGCATATTATCCTGAATTGCTACAAAATCCCTTTCAGTTTACCACCGACGAATCCATCGTGTTAGAGCCCGAAAAACTGGACTTTCCCAAGAATGAATCGGCAAGAAAAGATGCATGGAGAAAAAGATTGAAATTCTTGACCCTTGAGCGCTTATCAGATCTGATGGACCAACGCAATACATTGAAAAAAGGAGATACCGCCTACAAGTCAGATGCAGATCTGGAAAAAGACGCCAGGGCCAAGGTGAAGTTGATCATGACAAGAAATTTCGATCGAATCATCATCAAAACAAAACCAGATGAAAGATTTGACATGCTGGTCAACGTCATTACCAATTTCATGGATCCTCATACAACATTCTTTCCTCCGCTTGAAAAAAGATCATTTGATGAACAAATGAGTGGACGGTTCTATGGTATTGGCGCATCATTGCGCAATGATGAAGGTGGTGCCATAAGAATTGCAACGATCGTGGCAGGCCTTCCAGCATCAAAATCTCAACAGTTGGTCGTTGGAGACCAGGTATTGAAAGTCGGTCAGGCTGCTGAAGAGCCCACGGATCTCACTGGTTTTGAAACCGAAGATGCTGTAAAGCTGATCAGGGGTAAAAAAGGCACTGAAGTGAGGTTGACAATTAAAAAAGCAGATGGAACCATAAAGATTGTCTCCATGATAAGGGATGAAGTGGTGTTGGATGAAACTTATGCCAAAAGTGCTGTGATCAACGAAGGGGGAAAAAAGATTGGATACATATTTCTCCCGGAATTTTACGCAGACTGGGAAAGGCCTAATGGCCCAAAATGTTCTCAGGATGTAGCCAAAGAAATTATCAAATTGAAGGAACAAGCTGTTGATGGAATCATCATGGACCTCAGGAACAATGGTGGAGGTTCTTTGTATGATGTTGTGCAGATGGTCGGCTTTTTTATCCCAGAAGGCCCAATTGTACAGGTTAAAGATAGGGAGGGCAATCCCCAGGTACTCCGGGACAGGGATCGTTCTGTTTTATATGATGGGCCTTTGGCTGTCATGGTCAATGAATTTTCTGCCTCTGCTTCTGAGATTTTTGCAGCTGCAATTCAGGATTATGGCCGTGGCATTGTGATTGGTAGCACATCCACATATGGCAAGGGAACTGTTCAAAGAAACATCGGACTGGAACCCAGTACTGGTCTTTTCAACAAAGAAGCAATTGATATCGGAACCATAAAATTGACTTTACAGAAGTTTTACCGCATCAATGGTGGATCTACACAACTCAAAGGAGTAACACCCAATATTATTCTTCCTGACCAGTATGAGTCGCTCAAATACAGGGAAAAAGACAACCCTGATGCATTGCCATGGGATGAAATTCCTCGGGCTTTTTACAACCGTACCAGCCCAGGGTATGACCTTGATTTTGTAAGACAGAGCAGTGCTGCAAGAGTGGCTGCAAATCCAACATTTAACGCCATCAAGGAATCCTCTATCCTCATGGAAACAGCCAATCAGCGGGTTTATTCACTTCAGTTGAACAAGTACCGTGAAGGACAGAAAAGCCTTAGGGAATCGTTCAAAAAAATTGAAGAAATGAACAAAACGGCCAAGATAATGGAAGTTAAAATGTTAGAATTGGATCAGAAAAAACTCTCTGCAGACAATGATAAACTAGAGAGGCGCAAACAATGGATTGGTAATCTTTCAAAAGACATTTACATCAGTGAAACCTGTCAAGTGATTGCTGACATGATAAGACAGGTTGTTCTGGTCAAAGGAAATTAATGTCATAAGTCAACACCATACCTTGTTTGCAGAACTTTCCTGTGGTGTAACCAGTGACCTATAATAATATATCCAATGGAGAGTAGGCTCATCTGCTCTCCATTGTCAGTTTTAGCTGTTCGACTCAGCCAATCTTCATGAAAACCCTTAAAAAGAAGGGCTGTAGCGGATCTTACATGAATGAATTCTTTAGCAAGTAATTGTGAATCATACGTATTTTCAGATTCAGCTGCATACTGGTTTTCTTCAAAACTTCTGATTGGATGAGGATCTTGTCTGGCAATGGATAGTGCCCTGTAGGCAAAAATCATTTCTGCATCAATGCAATGCCTTATCAAAGTATTGATGCTCCATTTGCCAGGAGCATAAGCAAATGTTCCCTCCGCTTTGGCAATGAGGCTAAGATCATGCTCAAGCAAGTTAACCGAATCATTCAGCAAACTACTGATTTTACCCGGCCCAACCTGTTCAACATAACGGTTGAAAAAAGCAGGGTGCCTGATGGCGGACTTGGCTGGAAACATGTTATTGTTTTTTCAGTTTCTTGTTTGATTTGTCTGCGTTTCCTTGGGTTGAATTTCTTTCTCCAGTAGTGGTGGATGCCAATTTGAGGGCATCCAGTGCATTGACAATTCCTCCTGTTATTGAAAGTTGATCCAAACTTGTTTTTTCATCTTCCGTACCAGGTTTTGTGAAGCTGGCTGAGGATGGTTTCATGGCAGATGACTCAATGATTTTCTTCACCTGCGCTGCAGATAAATCAGGAAAATAGGAGAGGATGAGGGCTGCCAAGCCAGCAACGACAGGGGATGCCATGCTTGTTCCATCCTTGTCTCCATAGGTATTCCCACCGGGGATGGAGGAATAAATCTTCACTCCCGGTGCAAAAACATTGACTTCCCTTTTGCCATAATTGGAAAAAGAAGCAGCCAAATCTGAGTCAGTTGCACCACTGGCCCCAACATTGATCCAATTGGTAAAAACTTTGAGGGTGTCATTTTCAAAATTGCGTGAAGGGAAATTATCTTCAGTATCAATGTTCTTGGCATCGTTGCCTGCTGCATGCACCAAAAGAACATTTTTTGATTCTGCATACTTCACTGCTTCATCGACCCATTTTTTCTCAGGTGAGAAGCTTTTACCAAAGCTCATGTTAACCACCCAGGCACCATTGTCAACAGCATAACGTATCGCATTGGCGATGTCTTTGTCGTGCTCATCACCATCAGGCACTGCACGAATGGTCATGATTTCAACATTGTTGGCCACTCCTTTGATCCCTACTTGATTTTGCCTTGATGCTGCTATAATTCCCGCAACATGGGTACCATGGGATGCATCTGTTCCCATCAGATCATTGTTCCCGTAAAAGCGGTCGTTGATGTCATTATAATTGTCTTTGACAACATCCTGTCGATACCTCACTGGTTCTTTTTCTACTGCCTCTACTTTGGATTTTTCTCCTTCATAAAATTGAATCAGATCAGCAATCAGACTGACATTGGTATTTTCCATTTGCCTGGTCTGCTGGAAAAAACCCAACAAAACAGATTTCGCTTTGATTGCAGATGCCTCTGAGGGTTTGTAATCCTGAAGCTCATCGCCTGTGTAACGTTCCTTTCCCATAGACAATTTTAAAATGCTGTCTGCTGAGGGAATTTTCGCAACCAAATCCTTGAGTATCATCACATACATGCCGGCTTCTTTTGCTTGTGCCTCAATTTGGTTTTTTGCTTTGGTATACAATTGATACTGCATTTTTTTCTCTGCAGTAAGGCTTTTTTCATCGATCGTTCCATTGCCAAATTCTGACTTAAACTTATAGTAAACCCTTACGGCTTCGTAGCTGTCTTTGCCAACGTTTTTACCATCTTTTCCTCCGATAAAATTCCAACCATGGATATCGTCAACGTAACCGTTCCTGTCATCATCAATACCATTGCCGGGGATTTCCTTTTTGTTTTGCCATAGCACGGGTTTTAAATCCTCATGTGCAGTATCAATACCAGAGTCAATGACTGCGACAATCACCTTCTTTTTAGGGGATTTGCCGGTCAAGAATTCTGTGTAGGCCCTTTCCAATGAGATTCCATATATTCCAGTTGACTGATGGTCTTCTAAATGCCAGCCTTTTTTATACGCATCTTGTTTTTCGTTGATCGATTGTGCGCCAACAAATGAATAGCTGATGAGGAAGATGAGGAAAAATGGAATCAACTTGATATTTTTCATATAAAACATTGATTATTAAATATTTAAATAATTTCTTTCGGTTTTTTATTCAGTGTGAAAAGAAGCAAAAGTGAAACAGGCCCGGTAATGAAGAGCATGACTGTTTGAACTGACCAAAGCAGCCAGCCAAAGGCAAGTCCAGCGACTTCTTTTACGCCATAGAGCAACAGCGTTTTCTGAACGGCAAATTGATAAGCGCCTATACCTCCTTGTGTTGCAATCATGGCAAAACTGCCAAAGGTAAGGATGGTAAGAGAAGGTACCCATCCGAGTTGAACAAGCTCTTGCATCGCATAAAATCCAACCCTAATACTTGAGAGGTAGAGAAACCATATGGCCAGTGTATAAATGATGAACCAAAGCTTGTTTTCAACCTTTCTCACACTGATCAGACCTTCAACAATGCCTTTTATCCAATTATTTATTTTTACCATCAGTGAAGAATGGCGGGCCTTCACATAGGCCAGATAACCAATTCCAGCGATGGATACCAATATCATCGCAAAATACAGAACGGCTGATGGAGATGCATTGAGGCTTGACATGATCTGATCCCAAAGCTCTTTTGCATATCCCCCTACAAGATCAATTTGTGTTGAGATAGCAAGAAAAATCACCAGAACAAGGCAAATCAGGTCCAATACCCTTTCTGCAACCATGGTTCCAATCAGTTTGTCTACCGGAATCTTTTCATATTTACCCAATAGGGTACATTTCATTACTTCCCCCAGTCGTGGAAACAATAGGTTGAAGAAAAAGCCTGTTAACACTGCAAGAAATACATTTGAGGTGGAGGGGCTTTTTCCCAAAGGTTGTATCAACATTTTCCATCTAATGGCCCTTATGTAATGACTCAAGACAAGAATGACGATGCAGGGAACAATGATGATGGGTTTAGCATTGAAAACCAATTGTTTGACTTTGTTGATTTCGTTTGCTGTAAATGATTTTGTAGAGAACCAAATCAGGAAAACGCCCAATGAAAGGAAAAAGATGAACTGCAATATGGTTTTGATCCTTTTGATGAAAATCACTTGTATTTGAATGGTAAAGTTAACCAAATGCTTGGTTGGAGAAAATGTAAATCTTTGTCAATAATTCCGCCTAAAAGCACTCGAAATGGCTATTGGCAGGCAAATCCGATAAAATTTCTTATTTTTGCATGCAATTTCGTCCGCTTCATCAATCCAAACAAATGGTAAGCAAAAAAAGAATTCTCTTTATAGCCAACGAGATGTCGCCTTACCTTGAACTCACAGAGTTCTCGGAAATCGTAAATAAACTTGCGATTAAAGCCAATGATACTGGCTATGAAGTAAGGTGCATCATGCCTAGATTTGGAACGATCAATGAGAGAAGGCATCGTCTTCATGAGGTAGTCAGGCTTTCCGGTATCAATATTTCCATTGAAAACGATGATTATCCGCTTCAAATCAAGGTTGCTTCCCTGCCCAATGCCAGGTTACAGGTCTATTTCTTGGATAATGAGGACATGTTCAAGCGTAAATTTGTTTTCCAGGATGAAAATGAAAAATGGTATGACGATAATGGGATTCGTTCCATTTTCTTCTGCAAAGGAGCCCTTGAAACGGTAAAAAAATTCGGATGGCCTCCAGATATAATCCATTGCAGTGGCTGGATGACAGGCCTTGTGCCGCTTTTTTTGAAAACAGCCTATAAAAAAGAACCAGTATTCAGCAACAGCAAGGTATTGTTCACCATTGGTCAGAATACTTTCGCAGAAAAACTGTGTGATGATTTCCTCAAATTAAGCATGATCAACGTAGGAATCAAAGAGAAAGATCTTGAGCCTTACAAAAACATAGACAATACAGCTGTTTTCAATGGTGCTGCCACCTATGCTGACGCCATTTCATTTGGTGATGGTGAAGTTGAAAAAGCTTTAATAGACCAGTTTTCCAAAGTCAAAGGGAAAAAGGTGATTGCTTACAACCAAGACTCTGATTTAACAGAGTATTTACAATTGTATGGCGACCTTGCAAACAAGTAATTAATCAGTCAGGAAACGTTAAATTTTATTAAGTGAGATATCGAAGTTTGTTGAAAGTCCTGGTTTTTGTTTTTTCAATCGCTTTTTTTTCAAATTGTACCAAGATCAAGGGTACAGATATTGGTGCAGGACTTCTCCCAGCCATTGACAATGTCATTACATTCGATACCACTTTTGAGGTTGTTGCCTCTGCGTACACTACACCAGATTCTCTTGTTCCTCGTTTGGGCAGGGATGTAAATGGCAATGCAGGTCAATTTATCTTGGGGCATATTTCTAACGATCCCCAGTTTGGCAAGACCACTGCTTCCATTTTTATGGAGTTAAAACCTTCCAATTATCCCTTTTACTTTGAAAATGTCGCAGACAGCCTTTATCTTGATTCAGCAGTACTGTGCCTCAGGTGGACCAATACTTTTGGAGATACCAATGCACTCCAAACCATCAATGTTCACCGCATTTCAGAAAAATTGAAATCAGATTCAGCTTATCTCACCAATAAGTCGGTTCAGTATGGTGAATTGATTGGGTCAAAAACATTTGCACCCTCTGTATTGAATGATTCCCTGTTTCTTTTCCGTCAAAGCCTCAACAATCAATTGCGCATAAAGCTCAATAATTCCTTTGCAAGGGCTCTTCTTTCTTTTGACACAACTGGAGTTAGTCCTTACAAATCTGACTCTCTTTACCGTGAATTCCTCAAAGGGTTTGCACTGGTTCCACAAACAAGCGGCAGCAATGCCAATGCCCTCATGAGTTTTGCCATGAGTGATACAGCTACACAACTCCGTATTTATTACCGTTACACGAAAGCTGGAAAAGCAGACACTACATTCAAAAACTTAGTTTTTGACAATGGCATTCCTGGCGCTTCTGCCAATCAAATTGTCAGGAACTATTCGGGAAGTGAATCGACAGTCCATTTTGGTACAAAGCCCAGAGGGGATAGTCTCGTTTATCTTCAAGCTGCTCCAGGTACCTATGCTATGCTCAAAATTCCTGGTTTGGATGAATTCAAACAGAAAAAGGGAAATGTAATGGTTCACCTTGCTGAGCTTTCCATGCAAGAGGTTTCCACGCCAGGCAGACGCCCCAGTATCTTTCAAACACCAGAGTTCCTATATGCTGAAATGTTGGATTCTGCCAATAAAAAATACTATCCTTTTCTGTCTGATGGATTTGTCAATGGTAAATTTGAATCAGTTCTGTTTGGCGGACAACGAAAATACATTTCTGATAACTCCGGACAGTATTTGTCTGCATACAAAATGAACCTTACCCGGTACTTACAGGGTATCATCACCAAAAATAACCCCAATTTTCAATTGAGGTTAACTGCCCCTTACAGTCTCCGTTATGAGGATCTTTACATAACCTTTGCACTCAATAACCTCTGCAGGGGGAATGTAGTGCTCGGTGGCGGAACCCATTCCTCAAAAAAGATGAAATTCAGGGTCGTTTATTCTAAACTTTGATTTTCACGTTATATTTGCATAAATCAAACTAACATCATGCCATACCTGTTTACATCAGAGAGCGTTTCCGAAGGACATCCTGACAAAGTAGCAGATCAGATTTCTGACGCCCTGATCGATAATTTTCTTGCTTTTGATCCTATGGCCAAAGTTGCCTGTGAAACATTGGTTACAACAGGCCAAGTGGTTCTTGCTGGAGAAGTCAAGGCCAATTGTACACTTGATGTACAAAAAATTGCGCGAGACGTCATCGCCAAAATTGGGTATACAAAGAGTGAATACATGTTCGAGGCCAACTCCTGCGGTATACTCTCTGCCATTCATGAACAATCTGCAGACATCAATAGGGGTGTAGAACGTAAAAAGAAAGAGGATCAGGGAGCTGGGGACCAGGGTATGATGTTTGGTTACGCAACCAACGAAACAGAGAACCTCATGCCTTTGGCTTTGGATCTTGCCCACAAAATTCTCATTGAGTTGGCGGATATCAGGAGAGAAAAAAAGAGCAAAATGCCTTATTTGCGCCCAGATGCAAAAAGCCAGGTTACCATTGAGTATGATGACAATGACAAGCCGCTCAGGATAGATGCCATTGTTGTATCCACCCAACACGATGACTTTTCAAAAAGCGATAAAAAAATGTTGGATACCATCAAACATGATATCATCAACATCGTTATTCCTCGCGTGAAGGCAAAGTGCAAAAAAGACGTTCAGAAACTTTTCAATAACATCACTTACCATATCAATCCTACTGGAAAATTTGTAATTGGTGGACCCCATGGTGATACTGGCCTGACAGGTAGAAAGATCATCGTAGATACCTATGGAGGCAAAGGTGCTCATGGCGGTGGTGCTTTCAGTGGAAAAGATCCTTCCAAAGTAGACAGAAGTGCCGCTTATGCAGCTCGCCATATCGCCAAGAACATGGTTGCTGCTGGTGTTGCTGATGAAATGCTCGTTCAGGTTTCTTATGCAATCGGTGTTGCAAAGCCAATGGGAATTTTTGTAGATACCTATGGGACTTCAAAAGTAAATTTGACTGATGGTCAGATTGCCAAGAAAGTTGAAGCTTTGTTTGATATGCGTCCTTATGCCATTGAAACAAGGTTGAAACTGAGAAATCCTATTTACCAGGAAACAGCTGCCTATGGACACATGGGAAGAAAAAATGAGTTTGTAAAGAAAATATTTGCGCAACCCGGTGGTGGAACAAAAACCATGGAGGTTGAACTCTTTACTTGGGAAAAACTTGATTTTGTTGCCAAAGTAAAGTCAGCATTTAAAATCAAATAATTGACATTATTTTTCATATTGTAAACCCTCCTTCATGGAGGGTTTATTCATTAACAGCAGCTATGGAAAACAACTGGATTAAGCTCGGAACAATTCATCAATATGATAATCCATGGATTTCTGTTACAGAGGACCAGGTAATCAATCCTGCCGGTAATAAAGGTATTTACGGTATTGTGCATTTCAAGAACCTAGCCATAGGTGTTATTCCCATGGATCACGAAGGTAACCTTTACATGGTCGGTCAATACAGGTATGTTACAGGAACATACAGCCTTGAAATTCCTGAAGGTGGTGGTCCTCTTGGTATAGATCCATTGGATTCTGCCAAACGTGAATTAAAAGAAGAAACTGGCCTTCAGGCAAAAAACTGGGAAAAATTGTTTGAAATGGATCTTTCCAACTCAGTAACTGATGAGAGGGCAATTGTTTATCTTGCAACTGACTTGCAGCAAGGAGAGCCCGACCCTGAGGAAACAGAGGAACTGGCTGTTTCAAAAATTCACTTTACCGAAGTGTATCAGATGATACTTGATGGTAAAATCACAGATGCAATAACCGTTGCTGCCATTTTTAAAATGAAGATCAAATTGTTGGAAAATGAGAAATGAAATAAATAAATCCTCCTCCAATATCATAGGCCGACAGCCAGTGTTGGAAGCCTTAAGAGAAGGCGCTCAGCTGGAAAGGATTTTCTTGCAAAAAAATATAGGTGGAGAAGGAATTGAGGAAATCAAGCAATTGGCCCAAAAACTTCAGATTCCCATCAATGCAGTGCCTATAGAAAAATTGCATTCCATGACCAGGGCCAATCACCAGGGTGTGATTGGTGTGAACAGCATCATAGCATTTCATGATTTGCAGGAATCCATAGACAATGTACTGCAAAGGGGAGAAGTGCCGCTGTTTGTTATGCTAGATGGCATCACGGATGTGCGCAACATTGGCGCCATCGCAAGAACTGCACTTTGCTGTGGTGCACAAATCATGATCATTCCAGACAAAGGAATAGGTGCCATCAATGAAGAGGCCATGAAATCATCCGCCGGTGCGCTTCATCGCATGCTGGTATGCCGAGTTAACAGTTTGCTCAAGGCCATTGATACCTTGCATTTGAATGATATCAAGGTTTTTACTGCTGAAATGAAATCCGATCTAAAGGTTTTCAATGCTGATTTCAAACAGCCAGCTTGTATCGTAATGGGGAGTGAAGACAAAGGCATCCAGCCATTCATCACAAAAGCTGCCGACTTTAAGTTTACCATTCCCATGCAAGGCAATTTTGATTCTTTCAATGTTGGTATCGCTACAGGTATTATTTTATTTGAAGCCAGCAAACAGCGCATGGGTTTCTCATCCTAAACATACTTTCAATGGATTTTAGACTGGAATTTGATCCACCTTCATTGAGCCAGAAAATCGACCTGGACGATAAAATCATGCTGGTTGGTTCATGTTTTACTGATCATATCTTTAATTATCTTACTGCTTCAAAATTCAGCGCCTTTCAAAATCCAAATGGTGTTCTTTTCAACCCTATCAGTATTGCAAATGCACTGAACCGCTATGTTGAAAATAAACATATTCTACCCAACGAATTGTTTGAGAGGAATGGAATCTGGAACCATTGGGACTTTCACTCCAACCTCAGTTGCACCAGCCCGGAAGAAAGCCTTATGCGCATGAATGAAACAATCAGCATGGCACATGGTTATTTAAAGAATGCTAAATGGTTGATCATTACCCTTGGATCAGCTTTTGTCTATGAACTGGCAGGTGCTCAGATTGTTGCCAATTGCCATAAAATGCCTGCTTCCCAGTTCACAAAAAGAATGCTGAATCCTCAAGAGATCATTTCAGCATATGAATCAGTTATTGCCCAGTTGAAACAGTTTAACAATCAACTCAATATCATTTTTACCATCAGCCCAGTCCGGCACCTAAGGGATGGTTTTGTTGAAAACAACCGAAGCAAATCAGTTCTTATTCATGCTGTAGATATATTAACCCTCAACCAGGAGCAACTTCATTATTTCCCCTCATATGAACTGGTGGTGGATGATCTCAGGGATTATCGGTTTTATGCTGAGGACATGGTTCATCCCAATTACCTGGCTACCCGATATGTTTGGGAAAAATTCACTACCGCAGCCATCAATGGAAGATCAAGAGAGGTGATGAAAGAATTAGAGCAGCTGAACATGGCCTTTCATCACAAACCACTTCATCCTGACTCCACTGAACACAGCAAGTTCAGGAACAAGTACAAAGAAATTGCCCAATCTTTAGCTGCAAGGTTTCCATCCATGGACCTGAGCAAGGAAATCAACTATTTCAGTTGAATTATTGTAACTAACTTTAAGTCAGATTTACCGCCATGAAATATTTTATCTTTCTTTTTTCCCTTTTGCTCAATATCGCATTTGTTTATGTGCTTGGCACAAGATCAGTGCTTCCATTGCCCTTAGGAAGTTTTTTGAGTGTTCAGGAAGGTGTTTGGCAAAATGCAGAGCCTGTTGATGAGGATTTTAGCACTTCACTGAAATTTGATCAACTCCAAGGCAAGGTTGATGTATATCTGGATGATCGACTCGTGCCGCATGTTTTTGCAGAACAAGAAAACGATGCCTATTTTGTCCAGGGTTATTTGCATGCAAAATTCAGGCTTTGGCAAATGGAATTCCAGACCCATGCTGCTGCTGGAAGAATCAGTGAAATCGTTGGGGAAAAAGCCATCAATTTTGATCGGAACCAGCGAAGGATGGGGATGGTTTTTGCAGCCGAAAATGCATTGGCTGCCATGCAAAAAGATGAACAAACCATATCAGCCATTGATGCCTATACTGGTGGAGTCAATGCTTACATTAGTTCACTAAAAGCAAGTGAGTTGCCCATTGAATACAAACTGCTTGGCTACCAACCTGAAAAATGGACAAACCTGAAATCTGCACTTTTTACCAAGCAAATGACCCAAACCCTTGCCGGCTATGACAGGGATTTTGAATTCACCAATGCGTTAAAATTACTAGGTGAGGAGAACTTCAGGATGCTCTATCCAAGTATTCCAGACTCACTCTACCCAGTCATTGCAAAGGGTACAATGTACAACAAGCCTCTTGCAACACTCAATCCTCCTGCCTCTGCAGACTCTCTTTACTTTAAAAGAAAAGATACCATTCAGATTGTGGAAGACTTCAAACCCAATCCATCCAATGGCAGCAACAGTTGGGCTGTGTCGGGAAGCAAGACCCAAAGTGGTAAACCCATTCTTAGCAATGATCCACACCTAGGGCTTACCCTGCCCTCAATATGGTTTGAAATCCAGTTAAAAACCCCTGCATTCAATGCCTATGGCGTTTCGTTTCCTGGTCTTCCAGGTGTTGTCATCGGTTTCAATGATAGCATTTCTTTTGGTTTTACCAATGCTGGCCGTGATGTGAAAGACTATTATGAAATTCAATTTCGTGATGCCGATAAGCAACAGTATTGGTTTGACAGTTCCTGGAAACAAACAACCCGTAGAATAGAGCAGATCCGCATCAAAAATGCAACAACAGTGGAAGACACGGTTGCCTATACAATATTTGGACCGGTTATCTACGATAAAAGTTTTAAAACAGACCTTACTGCTGAAAAAGCATATGCCCTAAAATGGGTTGCCCATGATACATCCAATATTCTCAAAATGTTGCTGTTGCTCAATCGTGCATCCAATTATACAGATTATTTGGAAGCCATTGGTCATTTCAATGTACCAGGTCAGAACATGATTTTTGCCTCCAAATCGGGAGACATTGCCCTTTGGCAACAAGGCAGTTTTCCATTGCGCTGGAATGACCAAGGCCTTTTTGTGATGCCAGGAACCGATAGCAGCTACATGTGGAAGGGATATATCCCCCATGAAGAAAATCCTCATGCTGTCAACCCTGCTGAAGGTTATCTGAGCAGTGCCAACCAAAGAGCTGCAGATTCCAGTTATCCGTATTTTATGCCCGGTAGCTATGAAGTTTACCGTCCTATAACCATCAATAGGAAGCTGGCTTCTATGAACAACATCACAGCACAGGACATGCAATCCCTTCAAAACAATAACTATAATGTTTTTGCCGAAGATGCCCGTCCGATTCTACTCAAATATACCCTTCAAGAACAACTGAATGCTGATGAAAAGAAATACCTATCATTGGTCGCATCTTGGAACCTGATGAATGATGTTGCTGAAAAAGGTCCGACATGTTTTACTGCATGGTGGGATTCTTTGTATGCGGAAGTTTTCAATGATGACCTGGTTCAGTCAAACATGCCTCTTGCCAAACCAGAAAAATTTGTTTTGCTTGAAGCCCTTGAACGGGATAGCAGTTTCAAATTCATTGACAACATCAATACTCCAAACAAAGAAGACCTTTATCAAATGGTCACTGCATCACTTAAAAAAGCAGCTAAAAAGCTTACGTCATTAGAAAATGAAGACAAACTTGAATGGGCCAAATACAAAAACACCACTGTTTATCATTTGCTAAAGACCAATGCGATGGCTTTTGCAAGAGAAGGCCTGATGAATGGTGGTGGCAATGGCATCATCAATGCCTCGCAACATGACCATGGCCCCAGTTGGCGCATGGTGGTGGAAATGACAACTCCAACAAATGCCTATGGCGTCTATCCCGGAGGGCAAAGTGGTAATCCTGGAAGTAAGTTCTATGATAATTTTATTTCACAATGGACAAAAGGGGCTTACTACAAACTTTGGTTCATGGAGTCTACAGCCATTGATGGGCCAAAATGCAAATGGAAAATGAGTTTCGCTTCTAAATAATCAAAACAAGACCATGAAATTTATCGTATCTGCTATCATTACTGCAGCATTGGCTTTCGGACTTGGTTTATATTTTCCCTGGTGGACCATTGTTTTGGCTGGCATGCTCACAGGCTTTCTCATACCTCAACATTGGGGCTTGTCATTTTTATCTGCCTTTACAGGTGTTTTCATGTTATGGGGATTGATGGCCCTTTTTATGAGTATTTCAAATGATCATATCCTCGCAAAACGAATTTCCATGTTGGTGATCAAGAATGATTCACCCTATTTGATCATCTTGCTTACTGCGTTGATTGGTGGATTGACAGCTGGTTTGTCTGCCAGTACTGCACGCTCTTTGCTCAATCTTATCAAGAAATAGAACCAGTTAAGTATATCCTGAATGAGGAAGAGCAAATGTTTTGTGGTATTGATATCATTGTTGTTTTTTTGCACGAATAGTTTTGCCACAAAAATCAATGGGCTGATTCTAGATCAATCCAATAATCCTCTGGGATTTTGTTCAATTACTGTAAAAGAAACCAAGAAAACAGTTTTGTCCAACGATCAAGGTATGTTCTTCCTGGACCTTCCAAAGGGCAACTATCATTTTGTGGTCCAGCATGTTGGCTATGAAACCAAAGTCATTGACACTTTGGTTAATGGCAATGAAATGCAATTGACCTTCACAATGAAAAACACAACCCTTACCCTTGCTGAGGTAAAGGTTAGACCAGGAGGGGAGGATCCTGCCTATGAAATCATCCGCAATGCGATCAAGCAACGTAAATTCTACCAGACAGAGGTTGGCGCATATACCTGCGAAGCGTATTTGAAAGGTCTGATAAGAACAGTCAATTTTCCAGATCATTTTATGGGTCAACCCGTTGATTTTGAAGATGGGGACAGTTCAAAAAATAAAATCATATTCCTCTCAGAATCCATTTCTGACATTGCTTTCAGGCAACCCGATGATTTGAGGGTAGTGGTCAAGTCAACGAGGGTGAGTGGTCAAACTAATGGACTGGGATTGGCCAATCCAATCTTGATTTCCTTTTATGACAACATCGTTTCTCTGCCCAAGACATTCAACCCCAGGGGGTTTGTTTCTCCTATTGCAGAAGGTGCCTTTGCTTACTATCGGTATAAATATTTAGGTGTTTTTTTTGAAAATGGATACCAGGTTAACAAGATTCAGGTCATCCCGAAACGAAAATGGGAACCCCTTTTTACCGGTTATATCCAGATTGTTGAAAACAGCTGGAACATACACTCCGTGAATCTTTCAATTGATAAGGAATCTCAGTTGGAGTTTGCAGACAGGATTCGCATTGAGCAACAGTACAATCCCATCAATCGAAATACCTGGATGGTCGCTACCCAAACCATTTTTCCTGAAGTGAACTTCATGGGATTTGCCGCATCAGGATATTTCTCCACCATTTATTCGAGATATGTTGTTGATCCAGTTTTTGACAAAAAACAATTTGGAAGAACCGTATTGAAATTCGATTCATTGTCTAACAAGCGATCATCCTCTTTTTGGGATGCGGCAAGACCAATCCCTTTATTGCAGGAAGAAATAGCAGATTTCAAAAAGAAAGATTCACTTGAAAAGAGGAGAGAAGACCCAAGATACCTGGATTCGCTGGATAAAATTCAGAACCGCATCACAGGGTTGGGTATACTGGTCAATGGTCCGCGTTTCATCAACAGAAATAATCAAACATCCCTGTCATTTGACCCATTGATCAAATCTCTCAGTTTTAATACTGTAGAGGGATGGGTTTTGCAAGGTTCTGCTTCCTTCTCAAAAGATTTGAAAGGAAGACGCGAATTTTCTTTCACTCCGGTATTGCGTTATGGTACATCAAACCACCACTTCAATGCTTATTTCACCAGTTCATTCAGGTACGGTAAAAAATTTGTCAACAGGCTTTCTTATTCAATGGGCAAAAAGGTATTTCAATTCAATAATGCCAATCCTATCCCTCAGATCATGAACACGGTATCAACCCTGTTTGATGGTTCCAATTACATGAAGCTATACCAGGCAAATTTTATACAAGCAGATTATTTTAAATCCTTGGGACATGGGATAGACATGGATGCAAGCATCCAGTATCAGAACAGAGCTCCATTGTCCAATATAGACACCATTCAAATTTGGGGTGATAGGCTTAGGTTTAAAAATCTGACACCCAATTATCCCATCGAATCTGGAACAGGGCCACTGCTAGCCCATCAATCTCTTGTCGCTTCCATCAGGTTCCGGTTCAGGCCTGGAGCACGTTATGTAGAACTGCCGGATGGTCAGGTAAACAGTTTTTCAAAATCACCAGTTTTCAGTTTTCAATATTCCAAGGCAATCAGTGGTTTGTTTGACAATGATTCAAAGTTTGGGAAATGGAAAATATCCATGACCGGAGATATTAACTTCAAAATTGGTGGGGAATTCAAATATAAAATTCAATCAGGAGGCTTTTTGCAGGCACAGCGTGTTGAATTGCCTGATTACAATCACTTTACCGGCAATTTGACCAGAAAAGCAACGCCATATGTGGAAAGTTTTCAAGTTGTTCCTTTCTATGCCTTTTCCAACAAGGAAAGATTCTTTGGAGAGTTTCATGCAGAATACAAGCTCAATGGTTTGCTTACCAACAAAATTCCCATCATCAAAAAACTCAATTTGCGTCTTGTAACAGGCACCAACATGATCTTATTGAAAAACAGGAACTACCAGGAGTGGTTTTTGGGCATTGACAACATTCTCAAATTACTTCGCATCGATTATGTAAAAGGGCATGGGCAGTCGTTGGGTTCGACTCATGGTTTCCGCCTTGGCATTCGTGGTTTCTCCGCTGTTTTCACAGATAACTGATCACGGCATCGATCCTTTTTGTTATTTTTGCCCTGTTTCGGATTTTGTTCGGCCTGCAACCGAATTTCCATCATTTAACGGAATTAAAATCAAATCATGGCAACACTCCACAACAGGGTTTCAAGACAGGTCTTGAAGGAAAGGGCGCAGAATGACCCTACACCCAAGAATACAGTATCTTTTTATTGCTATTTTCCTATTCCTGATCCTTCAACAATGAGGGATGATTGGTACCGCCAACTCAACCAACTGGGCGTTTTCGGCCGCATTTACATTGCCGAAGAGGGCATCAATGCACAAATCAACTGCCCAGTGGATCGTTTTGATGATTTGAAGTCTTTTCTATACAGCTTTCCAGCCCTGGATGGATTGCGCCTGAACAAGGCAGTTGAAGAAAAAGGAAACTCATTTTATGTACTGGACATAAAAGTGAGAAAAAAAATAGTAGCCGATGGTATTGAAGACCCCGCATTCTCAATGGATAACAAAGGACGTTATGTAGACGCTTTGTCATTTAATGAAATGGTGAAAGACCCTGATACAATGGTGATTGACATGCGCAATCACTATGAATATGAAGTGGGAAGGTTTAAGGGTGCAATTGAAATACCCAGTGATACATTCAGGGAACAGCTGCCCATGGCCTCTGATATGTTTGAAAAAGAGAAGGACCGGCCTATCATCATGTATTGTACAGGAGGTATTCGATGCGAAAAAGCCAGTGCTTGGATGCTTCACAAGGGATTTAAAAATGTCTTTCACCTGGAAGGGGGAATCATCAATTATATCAACCAAGTCCGTGAGAAGGATCTAGAAAATAATTTCATCGGAAAAAACTTTGTATTCGATGAGCGGCTGGGTGAACGCATTACAGAAGACATCATCTCCAATTGTCATATTTGTGGCAAAGTATGTGATGATCACGTGAATTGCAAAAACAGCAGTTGTCATTTGCTTTTTATCCAGTGTGATGATTGCAGCAGAGAACTCAACGGCTGTTGCAGTCTGGAATGCCTTGATATCATCAAATTGCCTGAAGTGGAACAAAAAGAAGCCAGGAAAGGCATGGACAAGGGGCGAAATATTTTCAACAAATCCAAGCAAAGGATGGATTCCCTTTCCAGGGAAAATAAAACATCTTAAGCCAGAGAACCCAATGCTGCAACAACCCTGTCATGGGTTTCCTCATCAGATATTTCGGCAGGAACAAAAGGCTCGCCGATCAGTTTTTCGTACAACTCAATGTACCTTCCTGAAATGGTTGAAATCCATTCGTCAGACATTTCAGGAACCGATTGTCCTTCTTTACCCATAAAACCATTGGCCATTAACCATTCTCTCACAAACTCCTTGCTCAATTGAAGCTGTCTTTCACCTTTGGATTGTCTTTCTTCAAATCCTTCGGCAAAAAAGTACCTTGATGAATCGGGTGTATGAATTTCATCCATCAAAACAATTTGATCGCCGAGCTTGCCAAATTCATACTTGGTATCCGCTAGTATCAATCCTTGTTTCGCAGCAATCGCCTTACCTCTTTCAAACAAGGCAAAAGTGTATTTTTTTAGTACTTCCCATTCCGCTGGAGTTGCCAATCCTTGTGCCAGGATTTCAACTTCGCTGATGTCCTCATCATGACCTTCTGCAGCTTTTGTTGAAGGAGTGATCAATGGAGAAGGGAAAAAATCATTTTCCTTGAGGCCATCTGGCATGGTTTGACCACACAGGATTCTGCCATTCTGGTAGGTCCTCCATGCATGGCCAACCAGATTACCCCTGACCACCATTTCAATTTTAAAGGGAGAACATAAATGGCCAATCGACACATTCGGAGCTGGTACATCAATGAGCCAATTGGAGCAAATGTCTTTGGTGTTGCTTAACATATATGCAGCTATCTGGTTCAAAACCTGACCTTTATAAGGAATAGGTCTTGGCAAGATTACATCAAAAGCCGAAATCCTGTTACTGGCCACCATCACCAAATATTCATTGCTAATGGTGTATACATCCCTCACTTTACCAGAATAAAAAGCAGTTTGCGAAGGAAAATTAAATTGGTTCATGCCACTAAATTAGATTCAGTGGCTGAAACTTCCAACTTTAAACAGTACGAACATTAGGCTTTTTTAGTTGTTTCAAAATTTGTTAATGATATTAACAATGCCTATTTTGGCCAAAATTTGATCAAAACTACTGCTTATGAAAAGATTAGCTTGCTTTGCAGCTTTGCTATTGATGATGCTGCCGGCTATTGTTAACGCGCAAAATGTTATTATAACAGGCAATGTGAAGAGCGCTTCTGGGGGTGAGTCCCTTGGTTCAGTTTCAGTTACCTTGAAGGGAAACGCTAATGGAACATTTACCGACAACAAGGGTAACTTCAGGCTCAGTTTGCCCTCAAATACCAAATTTCCTGTTACCGTTCTGTTTTCTTCTATTGGATATGGCATCACTGAAGTAAGTGTTGCTGCAGCCGGTGAAATGAAATCTGTTTCACTGAATCCATCTTCTACCCTTGGTGAAGAGGTTGTAGTTTCTGCCACAAGAACTCCAACTAAAATTCTTGAATCCCCAGTATCTATTGAACGTGTAAGCCTGGCATCTATCAGGAATTCACCATCTGCAGACTATTTCGACATGGCAACCAACCTTAAAGGTGTTGACATGGTTGCATCAAGCTTAACCTTCAAAACCGTTACCACTAGAGGTTTTGCAGGTAGCGGTAATACAAGGTTTACCCAGATTGTTGATGGAATGGACAACCAGGCACCAGGTTTGAACTTCTCTGTGGGTAGCATAGCAGCACTCAATGAACTTGACGTTGAAAGCATGGAGCTTTTGCAAGGTGCCTCATCAGCATTGTATGGCCCTGGTGGAATGAACGGTACTTTGCTGATCAACAGCAAAGATCCTTTCAAATACCAAGGTCTTTCATTCCAAATGAAAAATGGTGTTATGCACACCGATGGGAAATACCGCGATCCAGCTCCTTATTATAATTGGGATGTACGGTATGCCAAAAAAGTATCTGATAGGTTTGCCTATAAGTTTACAGCAGGTCTGATTCAAGCCAAAGATTGGCTTGCTGCAGACAGCAGAAATGTCAACAGGGCTGCTGGTGCCAATTTCAATAAATTTACTCCAGGAACCCGTAGTACTGACCCGAATTATGATGGGTTAAATGTTTATGGTGATGAAACCAACCTGGATTTGAACCTGGTGCTCAATGGAATTGCTGGTCAGGCTCCATTTTTGGCCCCATACATTTATACACTCACTGGTACACCCAACCTTGTTTCAAGGACTGGTTACACAGAGAAAGAAGTTACTAATCCCAATACCATCAACTTCAAATTGGGAGGTTCTTTGAATTATAAGCTTACCAACTCCATTGAGGCAATTCTCTCAGCCAATTGGGGCACTGGTAACACCGTTTATACAGGAAGTGAGCGTTATTCAATTCTTGACTTGAAATTAGGTCAGTATAAACTTGAATTCAAACACAAGAATTGGATGTTGAGAGCCTATACCACACAGGAAAATGCAGGTCAGGCATACAATACTACTGTTACAACCCGTTTGTTCAATGAAGCATGGAAGCCTTCTCTTCAGTGGTACACTGAATACGGCCAAGCATTCCTTGGTGGAAAGTTGAATGGTATGTCTCATATCGATGCCCACAACATGGCCCGTTCCGTGGCAGATGCAGGAAGGCCTGTTGCAGGAAGTGCACAGTTCCAATCCTTGTATGATGCAGTAAGGTCAAAGCCTATCTCAAAAGGTGGTGGTAGGTTGATTGACAGAACCAATCTTTACGCAGTTGAAGGTCAATATAACCTCAGTGAATTGACTGGCAAGTTTGCGGAAGTATTGGTTGGCGGTAATTTCAGGAGATTTTTGTTGAATTCTGAAGGAACATTATTTGCCGATTCTGCCAACAAAATTCCAATCAACGAATATGGTGCTTACGTACAACTGGCGAAAGGTTTTGCCAAAGACCTAATAAAGTTTACCGTTTCTGGTCGTTTTGACAAGAACGAAAACTTCAAGGGTCGTTTTACTCCAAGGGCTACCATGCTATTTAAGGTTGCAAAAGACAATCACTTGAGGTTCTCTTATCAAACAGCTTATAGGTTCCCTTCAACTCAACAACAATACATCAACCTTGCAGTGGGTGGAGCAATCCTTTCTGGTGGTGTACCTGCCATGAAAGACTTCTACAAGGTAACGACCAATCCGGTTTACTCAGTAGCTGCATTGGGTGCTGGTCAGTTGAAAGTGCAAGATCTTCCTGAATTCAACCCTGAGTCTGTAACTTCATTTGAAGTGGGCTATCGTGGATTGCTTGCCAAATCTAGGTTGCTTGTTGACGCTTATGCTTATATTGGAAATTACCAGGATTTCATCACCCGTGTAATTGTAGCACAATCAACCAAAAGTTCACCAAGCCCTGCAGATGTGATCAATCCTGCTACAAGAAGAATCATTTCTTTCCCAATCAATTCACCAACCCCTGTAAAAACTTCTGGATACGGAATTTCTTTAGAATACAAATTCAAAAAAGGTTTCTACATCAACACGAATTTCTCTACTGATCAATTGGGTGATGTTCCCAATGGTTATATCACTTATTTCAATGCTCCCAAAAACAGGGCCAATGCAACTTTTGGTAATACTGGTTTGGGAAAAAGCAAGCGCATCGGATTCAATTTTGTATATCGCTTCCAATCAGCTTTTTATTATGAAAGTGACCTTGCCAACGGAGATGTTCCATCCTACCAAGTTGTTGACGCTCAGATCAGCTATAAGTTACCAGCTGTAAATTCTGTTCTCAAATTGGGTGCCAATAACTTGTTGAACCAATACTACATCACAGCACTGGCCAATCCTTCTATCGGAGGCTTGTACTATGTGTCTTTTGGTTATAACATATTCTAATTGGTCTGCACAAATCATTGAAATAAATAACATATCATGAAAAAAATATACAATTCATTCAGGTTCATTCTTCCACTGGTTCTATTTGTAGTGGTAGCATCAACTTCATGCAACAAGGATGTTCCTGCTGCATCGCCCATCGTTCCAACAACGGCTGGAAGCACAATTGGAGATATTCTCAATACCAACCCCAATTTTTCAATCCTGAAGGCCGCAGTTATGAAAGCTGGTATGATGGCAGCGGTTTCTGACAAAAACAATGTGTTCACTGTTTTTGCTCCAAGTGACGCGGCTTTTATCGCATCTGGTATCCCTTTGGCAGCCATCAATGCTCTTCCGGCTGCTTCTGTAACCAGCATCGTTCAGTACCACGTTATTCCAGGGAGAAAATTGATGTCATCTGCTGTACCTACTACATTCCCCAATGTACAGATGCCAACTTCTTTCATCATTCCTGCCCCAAACACAAATCCACTGGTGAGGTTTAGCAATTTTCCCTCCAAAAGAGGGGACAGGGTTTGGGTCAATAACATTCCAGTTGTTACGCCAGATGTTGATGCTGCCAATGGTGCAGTACACGTAACGGCAGCTGTTGTTGCCCCCCCTTCAAGAGTATTGTTGGATACCATCTCTCGAGAATCCGACATGTCTTATCTTGATGCAGCAATACTTAGGGCTGATGCCAATACTCCAGCTGGTTCACGTTTTCAGGATTATTTGGCCAATCCATTGGCTAATTTTACTGTAATGGCTCCAACCAATTCAGCATTCATGGCATTGTTCTCTGCTCTTAAACTCCCAGTTTCACCTACATCATTTTCATTGCTGCCTGTAGCCACAGTACAAGGAATTGTTGCCTATCATGTAATGATGGGACGTGCTTTTTCTCCCAATCTTCCGAGTGCCGCTACACCAGTACCTTCTCTTCTTTCAGCCTCTTTGCCAACAGCGCCATTGTTGACAGTTGACGCAACACAGGGAGTTAAAGGTTTCAAAAATGCAACTTATTCAAAAATCACTGCAGTTGATAGGCATGCCATCAATGGTGTATACCACAAAATTGATCAAGTACTCATGCCACAATAAATCTATGTATCAACATGAAAAAGACCGGTCTCTATTGAGCCGGTCTTTTTTTTATGTCTAAGTCTTAAACTTTTATTGATAAAAGCGGAAATGAAACATTAAACCGCAAACCTGAAATGCATGATGTCTCCATCCTGAACAACATAATCTTTTCCCTGCACAGCCATTTTACCGGCTTCCTTACAGGCTGCTTCAGACCCCAGGGTGGAGAAATCAGTATAGCCAATCACTTCTGCCCTGATAAAACCTTTTTCAAAATCAGTATGGATAACAGCAGCAGCCTGAGGCGCCAACATGCCTTTGGTAATAGTCCAAGCCCTGACTTCTTGGACACCGGCGGTAAAATAAGTGGCAAGGTTGAGCAACTTGTAGGTTGATCGGATGAGCCTGACCACACCACTTTCAGAAAGTCCGAGGTCAGTCAGGAACATCAATCTGTCATCATAGCTTTCCATCACAGCAATCTCACTTTCAATTTCTGCACTGACAAAAAGGATCTCTGCATGTTCCAATTTGATGGCCTCTTTCACTTGTTCTGTATAGATATTTCCGGTAACAACGCTTTTTTCGTCAACATTGCATACATAAATGACTGGTTTGATGGTCAGCAAAAACATATCGTTGATGTATTTCTCTTTTTCTTCCTCACTAACCTCAAAAGCACGGGCATTCTTTCCCTGATCTAGATGATCCTTTAGTGCCCTCAATACTTCAATACCCCTCAATATTTCACGATCACTGCTTTTGGACAGTTTTTCTGACTTGGATAGTTTTTTCTCTACACTTTCAAGGTCTTTCAATTGAAGCTCGGTATCAATCACTTCCTTGTCCCTGACTGGATTTACACTGCCATCCACATGAATGACATTGTCATCCTCAAAGCACCTGAGCACATGAATAATGGCATCAGTCGCTCTGATATTGCCAAGAAACTGGTTTCCTAGTCCTTCACCCTTGCTGGCACCCTTGACCAACCCAGCGATGTCTACAATTTCAACAGTGGTTGGCACAACCCGTTGTGGTTTGACAATTTTTTCTAGTTCAATCAATCTGTCGTCAGGAACCGTAATAACTCCAATATTGGGTTCGATGGTGCAGAAAGGGAAATTCGCCGCCTGGGCTTTTGCACTGCTAAGTGCGTTAAATAGGGTTGATTTTCCTACATTTGGTAATCCGACAATGCCAGCCTGTAATGCCATAGTTTTGATTTTGCGTGGCAAAGATAGTGCGAATGATGCGATAAGGGCATCCTTTGTTGGAATATCATTCAAAGCAATCATCAACCCATGGCCTTAAATTATATCTGGTTCTTTTTTTTCATCATCGCTTTTGCCATTGCCTTAGGAAAATGGGTAATTACCGGGGATCCCCTTATTTTCAAAACTGTTACAGAAGGAATTTTCAAGTCTGCAAACGATAGCGTTGACCTGTCTTTCAAGCTTATTGGCATCATGACTTTGTTTCTTGGGTTTATGAACATAGGGGAGAAGGCAGGGGCAATTCGTTTTCTTTCGAAACTTGTTGCCCCTTTTTTCAGCAGATTGTTCCCCGAAATACCTCCAAAACACCCTGCTTATGGGCATATGATGATGAATTTTTCAGCCAATTTGCTGGGCCTGGACAATGCAGCAACCCCTTTTGGGCTAAAAGCAATGGAAAGTCTTCAATCCCTTAATCCGAACAAGGAGACAGCAAGCAATTCCCAAATCATGTTTTTGGTATTGCATGCCTCTGGACTCACGTTGATTCCCATCAGCATCATCGCCATGAGGGCCTCCGTTACACCACCAGCTGCCAACCCGACCGATATCTTTATTCCTTGCATGATTGCTACGTTTGCTGCTACAGTGGCGGCATTGACAATTGTATCCATCAGACAAAAAATCAATCTTCTTCAACCTGTCATACTGGCCTGGATTGGAGGAATTTCATTGCTCATTGGTCTTTTGATAGCCTACCTTAAGATATTCTTGTCTCAAGTACAAATTGAATCTTTTTCAACGGTATTGAGCAATGGTTTGATTCTCTTGATATTCCTCGTTTTCTTGTCTGGAGGGATTTATAAAAAAGTGAATGTATTTGAATCATTTATTGAAGGAGCCAAAGGTGGTTTTGAGATTGCCATCAAGATCATTCCTTATTTGGTTGCCATGCTCGTTGCTATCAGTGTTTTACGTACTTCGGGGGCGTTTGAATTCATTACCGATGGAATGAAAACAGTTTTTTCTTACATGGGAATGGACACTCAGTTTGTTTCGGCCCTGCCAACGGCGCTAATGAAACCATTGAGTGGCAGCGGTTCCAGGGCAATGATGGTGGATACCATGACTAC
>JACCDW010156897.1_pt1 | contig 45303 bp, 54 predicted proteins | sample 7449781 | NCBI WGS metagenome assembly JACCDW01 (sample SAMN15323449, study PRJNA562643) | freshwater metagenome | isolation source: river surface water | place: USA:Blue River Watershed | collected 2017-08-18
ATGATAGAGTCGAGGATACCTGATGTCGCCTCCAGGGACGACAGGAGTGTGATTTCCTTTCGTGGGCTTATATTGGCCGACTGGGACGTCACCAGGATGTCCGAGGCGAAGGCGAGGTCTTCGTTCTTCTCCAAGTGGAAGGTGCACCTGCTTGTCCTTTGCAAGGATCCTGATTGGTACGACGCCCTGCTCGCGGCGGCAAACTACAAGACCTTCTGCGATTCCGAGGTCAGAGTGCAGAGGAGGAAGGTCTTGGAGCATGGGGAATATGTGGAGGTGGTCGAAAGGTATGTCTGGATAGGCAGTAACAAGGTCTATCTGTCGGGTCAGGAAGAGGAGTTCGCCAAGGCGAAGGAAAGGAGGAAGTCGAAAGGGAAATAAATAGTCTATGAGACTATTTTTTATTTTCGCGATATTTCTTCTTTCTTTGTCTGCCTATGGACAGGATGTCCTGGTAGACCAGAAGTTCAGCGCCATGTCGCCAGCTGGTTGGTCATCGACGTCGAGCACCTGGATATTCAACTACAACGGGACTGCCACTACCAACTATGTGAGCGCCAGCTGGGCGGCCAGATTCCCATCCGCCTCGACGGGGAACTCGGTGTACCTGTACATACCGGTCACGTTCCAGAGCGGAAAGATATATACTATGTCGTTCTATACGAAGAGGGCTTGCCAGATAACGATATCCGCGAACGAGACCGCCAACCAGACGACCCTCCTGGACACGGAGACATCAATAAACTCGGGGTGCTCTTCCAACTTCTCGCTGTGGTATCAATGGACCATATCGCTTATGCCCCAATATACGGGGCCTGGCTATCTGATGCTCAAGGTCGATGTCGTATATGGTGGCCCTACTTCGGTTTACCTGGATGACATGATGGTCCTCGAGGCGGATCCGGTTTCCCTTCCTATAGAGCTCCTATCCTTCGTGGCGAAGAAGGATGGGACCGACATAAGGCTCGATTGGTCCACTGCGTCGGAGCTCAACAACGACTACTTCACGGTGTTCAGGTCGCTGGACGGCATATCCGAGGAGCAGGTCGCCAAGATGCCTGGTGCGGGGAACAGCCAGCACCAGCTTTTCTATTCTGCGAAGGACCATTCCCCTTATGTCGGGGTCAGCTACTACAAGCTCCGCCAGACGGACTTCGATGGTAAGCTGAAGGACACTGACTGGATATCTGTCGTGTTCGAGTCGGACGTGGATGGTCTCGAGGTCTGGCCGAACCCGATAGGAGACGAGATGGTGGTCTCCTTCATGTCCTCTCATAGGTCGCCTGAATCGATATCCATATTCGACGCACAGGGGAGGAAGGTATTCGAGACTTCGGTTATGGCGGATGCCGGTTCCAATGTGATAAGGATGGAAGCTCCCGCCATGCAGAAGGGAATCTACTTCCTCAAGGTCGGGACAGATTGGAAGAGGATAGAGATATAGGGCAACTTCTTCCTTATTCTGGATATAAATCCCATGAAGATTATAGACCATATCAGATCCGCGAAGAAGCCATTCGCCAGCTTCGAGATACTCCCTCCTATGAAGGGAACGGGCATATCCGACCTCTACGGGATGCTGGATCCACTGATGGAGTTCAAGCCTCCTTTCATCAACGTCACCTACCATAGGGCAGAGTACGCCCTGAAGAAGAGGGAGGATGGCCTTCTCGAGAAGGTCTATACCCGCAAGAGGCCTGGTACTGTCGGGATATGCTCTGCGATAATGAACAAGTACCACGTCGATACCGTCCCGCACCTCATATGTGGGGGGTTCACCCAGGCGGAGACAGAGGACGCGCTGATAGACCTCCACTACCTCGGAATCGAGAACTTGCTTGTCCTCAGGGGAGACCCTATGAAGAGTGAGAGGGTTTTCACTCCTGAGCCAGGAGGTCACGAGTATGCCATCGACCTCGTGAGGCAGGTGAAGGGCCTCAATTCGGGAATCTACATCGATCAGGGCGCTGGGAAGATGCAAACCGACTTCTGTATTGGGGTCGCTGGATATCCTGAGAAGCACAACGAGGCGGTCAATCCCGAATCCGACCTGATCCATCTGAAGAGGAAGGTCGATGAAGGGGCGCAGTTCGTGGTCACACAGCTGTTCTACGACAACGACAAGTACTTCGACTTTGTGAGGAGGTGCAGGGAAGCTGGTATCGACATCCCTATAATACCAGGTGTCAAGCCTATCGTGTCGAAGGCGCAGCTCAAGTCCATACCGAGGACGTTCAGCATAGACATCCCGGAGGATCTCAGATTGGAGATAGAGTCGTGCAAGGACGATGATCAGGTCAGACATGTGGGAGAGAAGTGGTGCGTCGAGCAGTCGAAGGGGCTTGTCAAGGGGGGTGCTCCGTGCATCCACTACTACACGATGTCCAAGGTGGATGGTTTTGTGAGGATAGCGAGGGAAATATTCTGATTTTTACTATATTCGTGTTATGAAGGTTAGCTTTGACTTTGATGGAACCCTTTCCAGGGGGGACATACAGCGATATGCGGTCTCTCTTGTTGAGAGAGGTATAGAGGTATGGATAGTGACTTCCAGGCAGAAGACCGAGACCGCTCTCGCGAAGGGATGGCACTGGGTTGAGAGGCAGAACGCCGAGCTCTACGAGGTCGCGGAGAGGTGCGGGATACCCAGGGAAAGGATAGTATTCACGGAGTTCGTTGACAAGATAGAATATCTATCGGGGAAGGGATTCGCGTTCCACATCGACGACTCGGTCGACGAGCTTATGGCGATATTGGAGAAGAAGGATCCTTGCAAGCCGGTCAACGTGGACCACTTCGAGTGGGAAGCTACTTGCGAGGATGCTCTGAGAAGTGCCTCTTGAGTATGAAGTCTATCGCCATCATCTCTTTCTGTAACCAATTTAGTTCTTCGCCGTCTGCCAGCTGCATCTTCCTCTTGATGGTGTTCCTCCAATCCAGCATCTCGTCCAGGTCGGGCTTCGCGAATCCGCTCTTCACATAGCCCCTATAGGTGGCTGTCCTTATGAACTCGGATTCCTGGAATCCCTCGTTGTATCTCTTAAGGTGTTTCATATTCTACCAAAGATATATTGTCCCGACTGCGGCATTTCCGCCCGAATTGTAGTTGTATATCCTTATAGACGTGGCGGTCAGGGAGGTTATGTTAGGGTTGACGTTTCCGTCTAGACAGGACACGACCGCGATTGGAATATATCCTAAATTGTGGTTGTATGTCACGCCCGATGAGCTCGAGACGCTAAAAGCTATGGTCTTTGATACATCTTTTATTTTAATCTTTTTTGTGGTGAATAGACCTGATGGGTTGAATGTCCAATATCCATCCCAGTTTACACCTGATGAGGTGTTGGATTTGTCGACTCTTATCCAGAAATCGCCCGTCGCTGTCTGGTCACTTTGGTATCTTCCCATATAGACAGGTGCTGCGCTCGATACTGTGCTGTCCCTTATCTGGAAGAGATATGTCGTGTTCAGCATATCTTTCACGTATACTCTTCGGTCTACCGTGAGGTCTGACGAGTTTTTGATATATACGTCGTTGTTGAATTCGGATATCGAGTTTGCGCGGAAGGTGCCTGTTGCAGTCAGGCTTCCTGTCGTAGTGGTGCTTAGTGTTGTCGTTCCGCCCACGTTGAGGGTGTTGCTCCCCGATATTATTGTTGGTCCGTTCACTGTGAGCGATGCGAGCGTTGCCAATGCCGTTGTGTTCAGCTTGTTGTTTATGGTTGTTATTCCCGTTACGTTCAACGTTCCCGTTACGTTCGTGGTGGTTGATGATATCGATGTTGTTGTGGTCGATAATGTCAAAGTGGACCCATCTGTGTATATCTTCTTGGTGCCATTGAATGAAAGACCTAGTTCAGTCGATGTTCTATACAAGCCTGAATTCGTATATCCAATGAATGAAAGACTTGGTAGAGCTTCGGTTCCTGTTGGAACGAGTAACTGAGACCCTATCTCCAGAACCTTTACCCCTGTCGCGGAAACGGATATCTTTCCTGCGGCGCTCCTCCATATCCCTGTGCTGGTGTCTCCTGCCCACGATATGCTTGGTGTTGCCAGCGCCCCCGTTCCTGCCTTCAGGAACAGATCGAACGCGGCGGCGTTGTTGGATCCTATGGATACTCCTGTCGAGACTGTCGTGAGCACCGCGATGGTGCTGGAATTGTATAAGGTGTGGTTTCCGTCCTTTATGGATAGCTGCTTCTTCCCGCTGAATACAAGCCCGATCTCTGTCGATACGCCATATAATCCGGCGGTGTCAGCCCCTACGAAAGAATATCCTGGTCTTGTTATGTTTGCTGTATCGGCGCTAGCCAATATCTGGCTGGTATCGGGCTTTATCGCGATCCTCTTCGATGTCGATGCGTCGTTGGCGAAGAGCTGTGCCCCTCCCGAGCCATATGATTTGGCGAAGACCAGATATGCCTGGCTGGTGTAGGTTGTCTCGTTGGTGACCGCGATTGTTCCTGCCGTGGCCGATTCCGCCACCCATGATACATTCCCATTGAGGCTCTTCAGGACGTAGCTTCCTGAAGCTGGTCCAGTTGTCAATCTCGTAAGGGCGAGCTGTCCGCTCGTTATGTTCTCAGCCCCTATGTTGCCCTTGAACGAGGTTGCCTGCACGTTTCCTATGACGTGTAGCGCCATTCCCGAAGCGGGTGCGGAAGTTCCTATTCCTATCCTCGGTGAAGTTAGCGATGTGGACGCGTCGTATATGGCGCTGTTCGTGGCACCTGATGCGTATGTGTTGTCATATTTGACTATCCTTCCTGTCGTTCCAGATATCGCGGCGCCCTCGCCCGAACCGCCGCCAGCGCTTCCCGATTCCGCTACCCAGGCGCCGTCTATATAGACGTATGGCTTCTTGTCGGTTAGGTCATATACTCTCAGACCCTCGTACTTGTACGCTAAATTGTTCCTGGATGTCTGGCCGGTCGTGACCATCCTGCTATCTATCGGCGTGGCTGCGTTGAGCCTGAATCCGTCTATTATCTGTGTAGGCATATACTATATATCATATTTATCATATCACCCTGACGTATCTCGGCGTGAGCACGTCCCCGTTCTTTATCGACATCGCGTACAGGAGCACCTTCGTCATTATCCTGTCTACTTCTTCCTGCTTCGGATCGATGTTGTCTATCGCCTCGAGAGCCGCTATTATCTGCAGCGACTGTATCTTGGATATCAGCTTGTTCTCCAGGTCGAGATCCTGTCCCCTCATCGAGTCGATGAGCGCTATCCCCCTCGGGTTGTTGAGCTTCTTCGCCGCATCCGCGAGCTCGACCACTTTCCTCTTCAGAGTCTCCATCCCCAGTTCCTTGAGCTCCGAGAAGGTCTGTATCGGGTCTCTTTCCAGCAGCTTCTTCGCCTGTGGCCACATATCCGACTCTTCGATGAACCTCCTCATCCACGCATGTGATATCTTGCCGTGCCTGGCGGACTGTCCGACGACCTCTCCGTCCACGTTCACGTCGCTGGATGTCTGTGGTGAGTCTATGGTCAGATCTCTGTCCATCACGAGGCTCCTGCCCTTGGACTTCCATTTGGATCCGACTATTATCTTGGATCCTATGCCCTTCATCGGGTCTTTGGTTATCACCATCTGGTTGACGGAGAACTCTGGGAGCTCCGAGCCTGCCTCGTTGTTTATGATTATGAACTCCTCCTCTTCCTCGAAGTCCTTTGTCTCTTCGTTCCACCATACGGCGCCGCCACCTGATTTCTTAAGAGAGATCGGTATGAATGTCCTTTCGTCGAACGCCCTGTTCAGCGCCTCTCCCAGGCTCACTATGTTGTCTGTATTCTCTATCTCTTCCGTGAGCGGCCCGATGGCATCCTTTGATATGGCGTACATGTCGGCGGGGCAGTACTTGTTCGTGTTGACGCCCTTGTTGAACATCGAGTTCGCTTTCTTCATCGCGGTCAATGGAGACCTCTCCGTGTCGCTGACATGGTAGAAGACGTATTCCTTGGCTGGGTCGAAGATGGTATTTCCGTCGCTCTTGATGTGCCTCATTATCTTGTTCGGCACGTTTATCAGCGTCGATATCCAGATGGGTCTCTTGGTGTATCCCTCGATGTCCAGCCTGTGCTGTAGCATCGGCAGCTTGAGGTTTTTCGGGACATTCCCCTCTTCGATCGCCTTGAGCACCCTTGACACATCCTCTTCCTTGAAGTCACTCTCCGATTCCATCCTTGCGTATATCACCGCCATCTGGACGAGCTCGTTCTCCTTTGTATTCTTCCCAGGGCCTGCAGACCCGAACGCCTCGTCCTTGTAGAAGTCGTTCAGCTTGTAGGTGTTGTCGTCCTCGTCCATGAACAGCTTTCCGTACCTGAACCCAGCTTTGAGATAGGAGCTGGCCCTCTCTGAATTGTACCTTCCATCATCGTCCGTTATCTGGCTCAGCGGCATGCTCTTGGAATCTGTTATCTCCTCATATTCCCCCGTCTCGGCGTTCATCATCCTGACGATCTTCACCTCCGTCCCATCGGATAGCCTTATCTCCTCGCCCGACTCGAGCTTCCTTATAAGGGCGTCTCCCCTCAGCAGGCCTTCTCTCCCGCCCCTTGCGAGCAGGTTCTTTCCCAGGACTGCCTCGGTGAACTTCGCGTATCTGTAGATCTTCATAGGCTATATATTAAGTTCGGGAGGCGCATATCTCGATTATTAATCGTATATTTGATGTTATGATCGATATCAAGGAAATTCTGGACGCCGCCGGGATGCACCCATCCAGGGCGCAGTGCGTGTGGCTTTTCGGCTCGAGGGTCTACGGCACCGCCGACGAATCTTCGGACTGGGACGCCATAATAGTGGGCAAGAGCTCCGTAGAGGCGAAGGAGATTAAGGAGGGAGACTTCAACATACACGTCTACACACCCGATAGGTGGGCTAAGGACCTGGCCTGGCATTCCCCGAAGTGCCTGGAGTGCCATTTCGCGCCTGAATGGGCGGTGCTCAAGAAGGACCTGGACTTCGGTCTGGAGATTGACATGCCCAAGCTGCGCCACGCGGTGAGCCACACCTCTTCCAATTCGTGGGTCAAGTGCAAGAAGAAGCTCGAGGTAGAGGGAGAGTATAGGATAGGGGTCAAGTCCCTTTTCCATTCGATCAGGATACCGATGTTCGGGGAGCAGATAGCCAGGGCGGGAAAGATAGAGGACTTCGGCGCCGCCAACTGGATCTGGGACAGGATATCGGAGAGGGAATGGTCATGGGGGGAAATAGATGAAGAGTTCAGGAAGACAAGGCAGTCTGTTATGACGGAGTTCAGGAAGCTGGCTGAAAAGGGATAGGTTATGAGATATGTTGACTATAGAGGGCACGAGATGAGATTCTTCTCGGTCGAAATCAGGAGTTTTGTTTTTAAGGACGTCGAGGAAGGTTGTGAGATAAGTTTGTATGATGTCCGTAGCGGCGATGTTTTCTTCAAGATAACGAGGTTTAGCGATAAGGGCATTCCAGATGTATCGATGGCGCTGCCTTTCTTCGAGTCGGTTAAGGATGGCCTTTGCGAACTCTGTGTAGGTGGGCTCATAACCGATGACGAAGCATACTCTTATGACAAGTGGATAAGGCCGTTGTTCAGGGAAAAAAGAATGGAGGAATTGGGCATATGAATTGGAAGGATAAGATGGAGGAGATGATCTCCATGAAGGATTTGTTGGTCGTCGAGGCGCTGGTCGACATCGTCGAGGGCTGCGTGGACAGCATATATTATTGGGTCGATCTCGTGAACTATCACGGCTGGGCGCGCGAAGATGAGATCAATACCTGCATCAGGGACTATTCGCTGAGGGATGATGTGAGCTGGAGCTGCAACAGCATCTCGTACGGGGAGGGCGCTGAGGGATGCCCTGACGGCGAGTATTTGATACAGGTAGTCCTTAGGTGGAATGTAGAGGACAGGGACGGATATTATTCGATGCAGCATGCCACCCTGAATTTCGAGAGGACGTTCCTTCAGAGGGAGAGGCAGGAGAAGCTCGAGCAGTTTGGAGATGACCTTGACTTCTTCGGCGATTTCTTCGACCTGTTGCCGAAGGATGTGATGAAGGTTCCTCTGGATAGCTGGAAGGCGATGGGGATGGATCTATGGGGAATCGAGATAGATGCCGTATTGGGCGTCAGGGTCGGCAAGGAGGCGAGTAACGGATACCTCGAGATGGAGGTTTCTGTGGCGGGAGAGCCCAGGTGGATCGACGTTGATTCCGATGCATACTGTTCATATTCATATGACGACGAGGTCGTTGACAATGAGGTAGTCTTGATGTTCAAGAGGAAGGTTCGGATGAGGAAGAGCCTCAGGGACAGGTGGTCCTATAGGAAGGCGTTCCCTGAGCTGACCGATGCGATGATCGACGGCGCTTCCTACAAGAAGATAACCAGCCATCAAACGAACACCTGGTCTTCCGTGATCAAAAGATAGTTACACCATTCTCCTTATGAGCCTCATCACGGTCTCGATCTTCTTCATCGATTCGTCGAAGCTGCCGTTCTTGTCCCATTCTTCTATGGCATCCAAGACAGCCTTGTCTATGTTACCTCTCATCACCTCCAGGATCGACTTCGGGAGTTTTATGTGCCCGTACTTGTAGTTCGACAGCGCGGTGTCTATGGATCCCATCACGAGCGTTATCGTGGATAGGTCCTCTATCGTCTCGTATTCCTTCGAGAAGAGAGTCGTCGATATCTCCGCGGACGCTTCTTCCAATCGGCCTATGAGCGCCTTGAAGGCCTCTGTGGCCGCGGGCGTGGTGAACTCCGACCTCATGGCTTCCAGCATCTCTATCTTGTTGCTCTGCCATTTCTTGCCTGCCTCGATGCTCTTCTGGAACTGGCTCGCTATCCTGTACTTGACCTTGTTGGCGCTGTCCTCGGTGCCTTCCTGCATATATTCGATGAGATCGTCTATGAGATACCTGAACCCTGTCTCCAGGCCGCGGTTGTCCTCGATTGCGAACACGACGAACATCTTCCCGCCCACTAGCTTCGATGTCTTCTTGATGAGGCCTTCTATCCCCCTCGACAGGTCCACGTCGGAGATCTTCTCTTTATACCTCTCCAGGTTGGTGCGCTTTATATCGTCTGGATCCATGAGCGCCACCGCGCCCTTCCTGGCTTCTTCCCTTGCCTTGGATACTTCTTTTCTGTTTCCCAGCTTGTCTGCGTCCTGTATAATCATGCCCAGGTCGAAGGCGAGCATGAAGTCGGCTTCCTTGAGGTCGTCCTTCTCGACCACCGATGAATAGTACGACCTGTCGAAGCCGTTGTACCTATATGGGTCTTCCCTGAATTCGTTCGTCCTCACGATGAAGGCCTTCCAGTCTACCATCTTGTCTCCTATCGTCCAGAATTCCACCCATTTCGACCCGAGCTCCTTCCATTTCCTTCCCGTTATCCCCTTCGTGGTCTCCTCGCCCACCTGGTCGTTTATGAAGAAGTAGTCGCCGTCGTTGTCCTTCCAGATGACGCCGATTGCCCACACCCCTTTGTTGGAATACCTGTCCGCCTTAAGTTTCAGTATGACCCTTGTCAGGCTAGGCACTATGCCCAGATTGTCCAATGCCACGGTGGTATCGTGGGTGCTTTCCCCTTCCAGGAGCTTTTCTGTGCTTATCTCCTCTGTCCCATATGAGGACGGGTCGATGACCGAGTTGTTGTAGTCGCCGTATGACTTGGTGGTCGTGACGAGCTTTCCTTCCTCCGACATCCAGAACTTTATCATCGGTGCGTCCGTCCTCTGCCAGGTGAAGCCCATCCCGTCGCAGCTATGGCACTTGATCTCCATCGCGGCCTTGCCCTTTCCGGTCGCGACCTTCCCATCGCCTCCGCACCTTTTGCACTCCTTCCTCGGCAGGGCGCCCAGCTTGAGCGCCTTCTCGCCCTTCCTCATATAGGTGAAGTACTTGTCGCTCACCTTGCTGGCCTGCGCGCCCAGCTTCTTGCACGCGTCGGTTATGGTCTCTATTATGTCCCTCTTGCTCCTCTTGTTGGCCTTGCCTGCCAGCCTGGCCACCTTTCCGAGCAGCTCGCCCTCGAAGGCCTCGAAGGCCTTTAGATATTCCCATCTTCCCATTACTTGATGCCTTTTATTTGTATGCTCCCGGCTATCCTGCCAGGGTCTCCCGCCTTCATCGCGCGCTGCTCGTCCACGAACCTCTTGTTGTCCTTGTCCTGGAGCATGTCTCCCGATATGGTCAGCTTTCCTATCTTGCAGCCTTTCAGCAGCTTGGCGAGCTTGTCGTCGCTCGACCAGGAGATGTCCAGATCCTGTATCTGCAGGCCTGCCAGCTTCATCCCCTTCGCGTCGCACGTCCTGATCGACAGCCCTTTGAGGGGCTCTTTGAGCTTCTTGAGCTCCTTTGCCAGCGCCTTCCACTCGAACTCGCAGTTCTCGAATGCCAATCTCTTCGGCGAGAACTTTCCGATCGGCGGCATCTCGGATATCCCGAGGCCTCTTATCTTCAGCCAGTCGAGGTCGAAGTTGAGGTCGAACATGTTCTTCGGCAAGTCTGGGCTCTCGATGACGACCTCCTTTATGTTGTTGCTCGGGTCGATGGTCACATCTGACCAGTTCGTCTTCCTGGTTATGCTCAGGTACTTGGTGTTCTTCCCTATCATCGGCTTGTGCTTTAGGTATAGCGCGTCCTGGTATGGCTGGGATAGCGTGTCTTCAGGCGGGAGGTCAGGCGAGTATGTGTAGTCGATGTCCCCGTTTTTCGTGATGTAGTTCTCGTCTTCCTTGTTCCCTGACAGATCCCTTGTCGCCGCGTAGAACGGTGAATCCGATGTTCCGATCGTCGGCGTGTCCAGCCTCGCTGGGTATATCCTGTCGAAGAATATCATCGGCTTGTCGAGTCCGGTCAGAGACCTTATGAAGAACCTTCCGATCGGCAGCTTGTCCGCGATCTTCTCTCCCTCCGAGTCGTATACCGGCGTGTCCAGGTAGAATATGGCAGGGATGGAGTTCGGGTCGAACACGTTCGCGAGCAGGGATTTCACCTGGCTTCCCCTATATAGGTTCTGGCAAGAGCTGTAGAACGAGCTGACCGATATGTTGAGTATGTCCTGCGGGTCGTGGAGTATCGAGAGGTACATGTCCTTACCGAAGACCTTCACGTCCGCGTCGAATGCGTCCTTGATATTCGTCGCCAATGTGTTGCACATCCTCTGGACCTCCTCGTTGTTCATGTCCCTGTCGTATTCGGGCCACCCCAGCGCCTTGGCGCACTTGTTGTATGCCTCCGCTGTAGACTTCAGGTCCGTCGTGCCCTTATAGAAGGAGAGCTCTCCGACCTCTTTTGGCTCGGTGATGATTTTCCCTTCCTCGTCCTTGACAGGCGCACCGTCCTCTCCCATCACCATCCTCTTGTCGGAGATCGTCTCCTTGACGTTTACCCTGGCGTACACGTTCAGCGTCAGCGGGTATATGTCGTCCAGCCCGATGTTGTTTATGTCTAGGTCGCCAAGTATCTTCTCGACCTTCTCGTGTTGCGAAGAGGGAAGGGCAGTATACCATTCCTCCTTTCCGGCCTGCAGCGCCGCCATCATGAACGACCTCATCTCTGCGGGGATGTCCCTGAAGGTCGCCTCTACCCTGAGCATGTCCGCCCCGAAGAACTCGTCGAGGATGGCCTGCTTGTGCTCGCCCTCCAGCTTCCAAGTCCCCTGGTTTATCCTATCGGTCGGCGTGACCTCTTCCATCTCCAGGTATTTCGCCCCCCATCTCCCGGCGACGAGCTTCTTCTGCGGCTCGCTGAGCCTGTCGCCGACCGCCTCGAGGAAAGCCTTCCTTGTCTTGATCCATTTCATACCCTATATATAAAAAGTCTGCTATGGAATGCGGCGCTATTTGTATTTTCCGTATATTAGCAGGAAAACATATTGGGTAATATGATAAAGAGCGGAGATAAATCTATAGAGTGCGCTGTCGTGGTGTCCAGGGCGGACGGGCCGACTGGCATCAGAAGGACAGAGGCTGGGTTCGAGTTCTGCAAGATCGACGAGGACGGAGGCGATGGGTATGTCATCGAGTTCGCGCACATGGGCGAGGCGGTGGCCACTACCAGGCAGTCCTCTGGCCTTCCCGAGATAGGCCTTGATTTCCTGTGGACGTTCTTCAGGCGGCCTGCGATAGCGAGCGTGATGGTCCACCTGGACGAAGAGGGGAACGCCAAGATCAGGAACGGCCATGTCGTGGTGTCGAAGGCGCAGAACATCTTCTCGGAGACCGATGTGGTCGAGATATTGGAGGAGGTGCTGAAGTGCGGGGACATCGCCGAGGCCAAGAGCAGGATAAAAGAGGTTCTGGAATGGAAGAAGAGAATATGACATCGGCTGGGCTATCGGAATGGATGAAGTCCTATCTTGGGATAGATCTTGCTCCTCCCTTGAGGAAATCTTCCGATACTGGAAAGTTCATGCGCGTCTTCGGCGGGGCGGTAAGGGACTTCATCGCTGGAGAGGAAAGGCCGAGCGATGTGGACATACTCATGGAGGACAGCCTCGTGACCGCGATGTGCGGGTATCTCGAGAGGAACGGATACTTTCCTTACGACCTTATGACCAAAGGGGATACTAGGCTCTATGACAGGAGGCTCATAAAGGATCCGCTGACCTATATGAACAAGGACTTCGCCATCGTCCAGATAATAGTTCCCGTGTTCGCACATTTCTTGGACACGGACAGGAAGTATGAGTATTTCTTGGGGAGCGTCGACCTGACTTGCTGCGGGGTAAGCTGGGACGGGAGGAACATCTACGAGAACTATCCTGGTGCGGTTGGGCACTGCAGGCAGAAGGTATATGGGGAGCTTTGGCAGAACGTGATGTACAGCCATGTCAGCGCGGATGCGAGGAAGAACAAACTCGCCAAGAGGGGATGGCGGAACATCAAGTATATGTATGACGACGAGCTCCATCAGATCGAGAGGGATATGAAGCTTGACGAGCTGCTTGATCTCATCGATTTCGTGGAAGAGATACATCCGAGCCTTCCTGAGATAATAGATCCAGACTTTCTTCCATTTTAATGGAATTTTTATATATTTGTAGAAACTCAAAAAATAACAGATATGAAAATTATGAAAGGTGTCAAATTTGAAGTTAGTGATTCGTTCATCAAGATATGGAAGAGGATTCACAAGCGAAATGTCGCAGACGAGATTAAGCGTCTCGAGAAGAGAGAGGTGTATATTCTCATCTTGTGCTGCTTGGACAATATAAACGATATGCATGATTTAGTCATAAAAAATTTGAGGGCTGTCCGGAAAGAAGTCCTGCTTGTTGACAAGATGACCGATCGCGCAATCGGGGCAGGAGATGGAAGACCATCTTCTTGTCCCATCCTTGAGGACCTATATCATCTATCTTTAGGGAAAGATTCATTTTCGCTTCGTCCAGAAGTAGATATAGTAGGAACAAACGGAGTGCCCATCGGTGGGCAGTTCACTGACACCGAGCTTGTCGCTTATGACAGGGATGCTGCTCTTAGCGAGTTGGGAATAGATTGATAACAAACAAACAAAAAAACAGATTATGATCACAGATGGGCCGAAGTTCCAGATTTTCCGCTTCTTGGGAGCGCCAGTGAGCGTCACGCTCATGTTCTTCTTGTTGCTCCCTATGATGGGGTTCGACATCGCCAGGTTCGCCATAATAGCGGCCTCCGTCCTTATCCACGAGATGGCGCACGCCTGGGCGGCGCACATAAAGGGATATAGCGTGTATGGGATAACCCTCGATCTCTTCGCGGGCGCTGCTTCGATCGACGCCAACATGCACCAGAGGGACTCTATCTTCGTCTCCCTGGCTGGGCCTGCGTCCAACCTATTGCTGATAGTCGCGGCGCTGGCGCTCCAGGCCGTCTTCCCAGGCCTTCCCTTCTTGGGGGACATACTGATGATAAACGCGTTCCTTTTCGCGCTCAACATCCTTCCTATCTATCCGATGGATGGTGGAATGGCGCTGAAGGACTATATGATGATCTCTATGAGGGACAGATGGAAGGCGGCCCGGATAGCGGCCATCGTATCCCTTTCTTTTTCATTGCTTCTCATCGGGGTATCGGTGGTTCTCGGGATGTATATCCTTGCCATATTCGGGGCCTACTTCGCCTATTTGGCGTATAAGGAACTGAATATATAGTTGATGGGTAAATTCATCAGGACACGCATTGAATTCTTGTCGGAGGCCAACTACGACAGCGCGCTGAAGTCGGGCGACATACAAGAGCTTCTCGAAATCGGGACTGAAGAGGACTATAAGGAATATCTCGATACGGTTTTTCCTGATAGCAAGATAAAGCAGGTGATGTTCCATAAGACCGGTGCTGAAAAGTTCGATGAGTTCAGGATGAGCTATCTCGGTGGGGCTTATTTCTCGTTCTATGATATGGGGAGCGGTAGCAAGTATCTGCCGAAATTCATCCAGCGTCTCCTCGAGAAGAGGACTGTCCTGGCCAAGGTCAATGTGAAGAGCCCTTTGGTGATCAATAGGGATAACGCAGCGGAGATAATGAAGAAGACTGGACTGACGACACAGAGCGTGACCAAGCTCAAGAAGCACTTCGATATGAGCCCATATGATTCTATATTGGGATATCCAAATGAGCTAAAGGACAAAGGAGAGCTTGATTCGGTCAAGAAGAGCCTGGAGCAAGGAGGGGACATCGAGGTCGACCTCAGCCACCTGGCGCCGAAGTACAGGGACGTGGTCGAGCTCGCTGTGTTCGATCCAAAGGACATTCACATACTTGGGTCGAAAAGGGATGTCGAGGGTTTCAGGCGTTTCATGGAAAACAAAAACAGCTGATATGTGCGATTGGAAAAGGCTTAGGGCGGACGAGCTCATCGAAGGTGTCGACTTTTATTGGGAAGAGCGGGAAGGGATACGACTTCGAGTCTTCACAGAGGAATATCTCAAGATGATAAGGCCGATGTGTTGCCAGTCTGGGTGCAGGCACTGTCCTTGGGGATATAAAAAGGAAACATCAAATGAGGATTAAGAAATTCGAATCCTACTCGAACGGGTACGAGAAGGTATACAGAGGGCAGCCTGAAGGCGCACATGGCGATTCTCCTGGACGTTCTATATGGGTGACATACGATAGGGAGTTCGCGGAAGTATACGGCGATGTGGTCGAGTATATGATGCCATCTGACCTGAACATCCTGGATACGGAGTACCGATATGTCGAGTTCGAGAGGCTGGTCGACGAATTCGGCGGAGAGGCTGACTATGAGGAGTACAAGTACGAGCCAACCGAAGAGTTCATCGATTTTCTCCTGAATAAGGGGTATGATGGGTTCGAGAATGGCGACAACATCCTGGTATTCGACAAGTCGGTTCTAAGGTGATTATTCTGGACTCCAATTGTCCTTTGCGTCCAGGAAGTTGAACTGGCTTCTATCCACTTTTATTCCAGTGAACTTGTTGAGTGCGGAGATAAGTCCGTTTAGACTCTCATCGTTGAGGGCGAATACCGTGTTGCTTGGATCCATCTTTGACCCATAAGATGTGTATTCCACCACTTCCACCTTGTTGGGTTGCTCTATCGTTATTTCGCATGCCATCATGTCGCCCCAGGTTATGTCGAGTGTTATCTTTTCGGTTTTCTGTCCTCCGAGTGAGTTCTTATCTATGAAGTAGAAGTCGAATTCCAATGTTTCAGGAACGCCCCACTCGTTGTTGGTGTTCTCGTAAGTCACCTGGATCATATCCGCGTTCTTCATCACGTTTCCTATTGTGAACTCGTGATTCCCTTCTTCTATGACGATCATCTTCTTTGGCATCAAGTCGTGCCAATCTGCGTCGTATATCGACTGTTCGTTGAATCTTCTTAGATATCTCATGTAGTATATATAAAAAAGAAAGACCCGATTCGAGTCGGGTCTTTCTTTCTAGTTGGTTTGGATATTAGTTGACGTTTTTAGTCAGCTCGTTTCCAGCCTTGAACTTAGCAACAGTCTTGCCAGGGATAGTGATTTCTTCGCCAGTCTTAGGGTTTCTTCCCTTTCTCTCGGCTCTCTTCGCTGTAGACCATGTACCGAATCCTACTAAAGAGACTTTGTCTCCACTTTTCAGAGCTTCAGTAATGTTTTTCAGGATAGATGCTACCACTTCTCCAGATTTAGCTTTTGGCAAGCCAGTCTCGTTAGAGATTGCTTCAATCAAATCAGCTTTGTTCATCTTTGATTCTTATTTTTTTATTACGGAATCAGTTGTGATCCGTATGTTGTTTATATCGAAAAAAGGCACTGATGTTGTGCCTTTCCTTGATTTTATTTCCTTTTAAGGACATATTTGTCGTAGTATTCGTCGAATCCTTCCATCAGGCTGTCCATGCTCGGAGACTTGTCGAGTCCGATTATTTCGTCGATGAGTCCGTACTCAAGTGCCTGGCTCGAGTTGAACCAAAGATCCCTCTCTGAATCGTCGTGTACCTGCTCGAATGTCTTCCCGCAGTTGTTGGCGAGTATCTTGAAGAGCAAGAAGTTGTATTTCTCAGACTCCATCAGGGAGATTCTCTGGTCGTCGATGACGCCTTGTGTACCTGAGCTTACGTGGTGGAGCATCACTCTCGAGGATATCAATGATGATCTCTTTCCTTTCGTCCCGGATGATAGAAGCACGCTTCCCATAGATGCGGCCATCCCGATGTTGATTGTCGCCACGTCAGGCTTGATGTAGTTCATAGTGTCCACGATTGACAGACCTGAAAGAACAGACCCTCCTGGGCTGGATATTAGCATAGTGATGTCCCTTGAGGAATCGATTGATTCCAGGAATAGGAGCTGTGCTTGTGTCACGTCTGCCATCCTCTGGTCTACTCCGCCTGTGATGAACATCTGTCTGTCTCTCAATAGTCGTGAGAATACGTCCATCTGGGTTACGTTCAGCTGTCTCTCTTCGAGGATGTAGGGCGTGTTCGACGCTTCTACTTGGTGGTTCATAACTGAATCTACTGTGGTTCCTGCAAGCCCGAGGTGCTTGACAGAATAGTCTCTGAATTCTTTTCCTAAGTTCATTTTTCCGATTTTGTATATAGGTTAAATGGTTTCGGAAGTATAAAGTTTAGTCTTCTGCGTACGGATTTTCCTTTTCTAATATGGCGCTGTAGTCGCGGAGTAGCGACTTTAAGATGTAAGATATGATTCCGTCGTCGAACTGGCTGTCTGTCAGATCCTGGGAGATGTCGAGTATCTTCTTGTGGTTCAGCTCGAGCACGTTCTCGTATGTTATGTTGTACTCGGGATAGTGCTTCTGGAAGCACTTGTAATGGACTTCCACGACCTCCAGAAGCATCTCGAGCTCATAGTCGTCCATCTGTCTCATGTCAGGTATACCTTTTTCATCCTCACCTCGGAGTGCCTCGATTGGTCTCCGTGGCTTCCCGAGACGAAATATTCGTACATCCATCCCAGATCCGATTTCTCCTTTGAGAAGACTGGGGTTATCGAATCTGTGCTACCCAGGAACATCGTGTCCTCGTCGTACTTATCTGGCAGCTGGTACACGACCGCGCCCTTCAGTGCCCCCACCGCAAGGACTTCCGTATTGCCTTCAAGGTTTACATACCCATCGGTCTTCTCGAGCTCAGCTATTACCTTCCTGCCCGCTATGCACCAATCGTATGGTGAGAGGATATCAGCAAGCTCGTTAGGTCCTATCTTCTTGAATATCCTGGAGAGGATGCTCCTATTGAAATATTTGAGGTCAAACCTATCGGATGAGAAGTTCATCCTGACCACAAGTGCGTGTATCAGCTCGTCTGCGAGTTCTTCTTCGTTTTTGGATATCGCTTTCCTGAGATCGTATGTGGTCGTTACCTTGCTGGTCACGAGTTTGCCATCCTTCTTCCAGGTGTATATCTTCTCTACCACCGCGGGGTTTTCGTCCACGTAGATCATCTCTGAGAACATTGTGCTCTCGAATATTAGGTTGGTTGTTTTTTCCATTTTTGGATTTTATCCATTTCCTTTCAAGGAGTTTGCTCTTTCGGTTAGTGTCGATACCAATATTTCCATCTGATTCATATCGATATATCCCTTTTCGAACATTTCTTGAGCCAATGTTGCCTTGTATTCTGCACTTTCTGCGTTTTTTATCTTAGAAGCGTATTTGGTCATTGCCTCTTTCAATGTCTCTCCTTCCTCGCCGAACTTGGTCACGATTTCCGATAGCTTGGAAAATCTCGGATCTTCTTTTTCTGATAGAAGATCTGATGACCTTAACTCTTCTATCTTCTCGTCGATGGATGCCCAATCATTTGATTTGGATTTCAGACTCTCCAGGAGAGCCGTGGCTTCCTTGACCGACTTCTCGCCCAATGCAGACATTATGGCTTCTGCTAGGGCTTCTTTCCCTTGTATCTTTATGGTGCCTGCCCTCAGGTATCTGTCGACTGGTCCATAGGTCTGTATCTTCAGATAGTTGTCCATTAGATCGATGAGTTTGTGCATGAATGCATCCTCTTCGTTTATCTTAACTTCCTTATTGGTTGGTTCCTGTCCGACCTTCTGGTTTGTGATGTTGCTGAACTTCTTCATATCTGTCTTAGAATTTGTATTATATATTAAAAACGAAAGGCCATCTCGTGGCCTTTCGTTATATCTTCTTCTTGTAGTCTTGGACGTCGGTTCTTACATCCTGTGCTGCGTTCTTTAGATTTTGCATGAACTTCCTTATCCTGGTCCCTGCTTTCTTGTTCCCATTGACGAAGAATTTCTCGAACTCTTCTTTTAGTCGATACTTTTTCCCGTCTATCTCGAGCTCTTCCGTCATAAGTGCCAAGAGGTTATCGTATTTGTCAAGATAATCCATCTTCTTTTTTTCTTTTATATATCAAAATAGAAACCCGACCTATTAGGTCGGGTCGGCCATATGGTACTTCCATATGGGGGGTTATCTTATTTGGACAATAGTTTTATCAAGTCTTCCGTTATGATCGATATCATTTTCCTTCCTTCTATAGTGACCAATGGTATATCCTTTATCATTGAGTATTTGTCGTTTCCATCTACTTTTATCGACTCTATCAGAGCACATACTTTTGGTTCATTGGAATATTTCTTTATGTAGTATGTTTTCAACTCATTAACGAATTTAATTAGATCGACACCCTCTTTGTAGTTGTATTTTACCATCTGGAGTTCATCATCTTGTTTTTCTACCATTATGTACCATATTGATTTCTTGGAAACCTTAACGTTCTCTAAGAAATTGTATGCTTTGGATGCCTTCGTGTTCTTTGGGAATCTGGCTACCTTTCCTATTGTCTCTACTCTGGATTCATTTTTATCCGAAACTTTTGAGTCGAATTCGTTGTCCTCTCCTTTTGGTAGATCAATATCTTGTTCTTTAGGGAGGATTCCTTTTCTAGAAATTGGCTTTTCTATCCTTTTCTGGTCTGCCTCGGTAGGAATGTTAGGATTCGCAGGAATGTCCGCGTCCGTTGTGGATTTACCATTTAATGATACCTCTTCCATATCTGATTTTGATTCTTTTATGTCAGAGAACCTTTTGAATCCTGCTATCTTTCTGCTATCGCCCATTTTATGAGAATATGTCTTTTGTTTTATATATTAAAAGAATATATTGGTTTTTAATAAATTAAATCTATCTTGGATGTTTATAGTAATATTTGTCCACCATATAGTTTTGGAAGTTCTTCACCACGTTCATCTTATCGAAAATCTTTGATACCAATGGCTGTAGAAGCAATAGGAAATTGTTCATCCTGTCGTTCTCGAACATATGTGGTGAAAGTTTGTTCGTAAGTATGTTTTTTTCGTAGTCGACGTAGTTTTCATTGTTGTCGTGTCGATGTCTCATATAGCGGAGCTCGGATAGTTGTTTTTCATCGTATAGCATTAGTTTAAGAACTTATTTTTTACGTCAACCGTTCCTTTTTTGATTATGTTTATCGCCTTGAGTCCCGTTGATGTCATATCGTCGCTGTAGAATATTCCGTTCCTATCCGACCAATTTCCTCTCAAAACGGGAACTTCGTCTGGATCTATCAATATATCCCCAAGGACAGGATCAAGTCCCTTTGTTGTGTTCGGTTGGTAGTTCTGGTTCAATTTCCCGTTCTTGTGATAGATTTCGTTTTTCTTCGATATGAATTGTATGTCTACCGAATGTATGTCCGCTATCTCGGAAAGTGCCTTTATTATGTCCAGCTTTGGGATTCGGTCAATCCTTCCGAGGAATAGGAAGTATGAGGATACGGCCTGTGTTATCTGTGCGTTTATGGAGTCGTCGGTCGCGTTCGAGTATGGTATCACATATACGTACATTGCGTAGAACGATAGCTTTGGGTTTATTATCTTGTACTTCTTGGTTAGCTGTATTGTCCCGCTTGACTTTAGGTATTTGTCTATCTTGGATATCTCGTACTCGTCCAGCTTGAATGCCCCCATGTTTATGTTGAAGTAGTCGTCTGCTTGGTTCTTGAATAGCGATATGTTAGGGGTTGCCGTTATGAATATAGTATCCGATTTCTCATATGCGTTGACATGGGAGAATACTCCAAGTTTCTTTATTTCGTATGCGAAATGCTGTGGAAGGGCAAGCACTGCGTTGTTTGTTACCAGAGGGAGCATATTCTTGGTGAACATAAAGCTCTCTTTTTCCGCGCCGAAGTTTATGTCCACGTATATGTCTATGTCGAAAAGCTTCTCTGCGTCGAGTGTCGAACCATATCCGTCTATTATATCGTCTATGAACGTCCAATCGTTCTTTGTCCTTCTGAATATGTTTCCTGCACCTCCATCAGATGAGAGATAGAATATGTCTATCCTGGATCCGATTGGTGGTATTTGTCCGAACGCACCATTCCCGAAAACCACATCTATCCCCCCATTGAATCCTGTCCTGACGACGACAGCACCTTCATCTGGTATCATATCATATAGATGTCTCTTGTTCTCCCATGTATATCCGTTTACCTTTACGATGACATTGAAGTTCTCGATTTCTTTTCCGTTTGGATGCGACAGCTGTATGGTTTGTAGAGGGAGTCCTGCTCCTGTGTTGTTGGAAACCAACCATTTCCCTTGTATTATATTGACGAAGAAACTCTTCTTTTCCTTTAGGTTGTGTGTCATCTTCTCTGTTCCTAAATCAAGAGAGTAGTCCAGTCCGTTCGTCTTGTTTTTTATGTTGGACTTGTTTAGTAGGGTTACTCGTCCGCCGCCAATCTCCTTTTCTAGATCTGTGTTCGGCTTTAGGGTGAACCTCAAAGTCCCTGTTGCGCTTATCGCCCTTCCAGGTATGTGGCCGGCGAATATCGCGGCGTTCCTGATTATCCTCTCGTTCATAGAGTTTGGACGGCTCAAGTCAAAATTGTTTATAGCGTTCTTAAGATATAGAAGAGAAAGCTCATGTAGGTTCTGTATTACCGTTAGAATCTGGCCATAAGGTGACGCATTGCTGAAGAGCAGTCCAGCCTTGTTATATTCGTTCTTTAGGAACGTCTCGATTTCCTGCTTTACTCTCGAGAAGCTTATCTCTATAAATTTCATCTTACTTATTTATTTCGTTGAGGTAGTCCGAATCAAACCTCTTCTTATCGAAGATGTCTGCGAGATCTGAAGCTATTGTGTCCACGCTAGACCTTCTCTCCACTAAATATCCCCTTTCTTCTGGGTTTGCATAATATCCCCAATCGAAGCTCTGGTTTTCAATTGATATCTTCCCGATTTCGACCACCGCCTTGATTCCATCCTTCTCTGCTATCAGCTCGAAATATTGACCTTTCTCCAAAGAAGACTTCTCATTAATTTCAACATCGCCGAATAAGTCACATAGACTACCATGGACTTTGTTTATGTGTAGCTTTATGCTCATTTATTTTTATTATTTTCGTTATATATTAAAAATCCCCCTTCTGTAATATATAGAGGATGAAATGTATCTCACTCCTTATTTTTGTTTTGTGTGTGGGTATTTCCGTTTCCCAAGAGACAATTAGAGTTGACTCTCTCGGTAGAATCGTGGAGATAGTCTATCCTGATTCTTCATATATAAGGTTCGATAACAAGGAGGGATATCATTGGAAGAGGGTATATGATAGGAAAGGCAAGCTGAAGCTCGCCATAGTTGAAAAAGGTGTTTTTTTTATGAGGTATGAGTTTATAGAGCCCAAGAGGATAGAAATCGAAGATAATCCTGAAAGGGATGATTGTGAAGTAGATTAGGCCATCAGTGCCCAGACGTCGTCCGCGTTGAAGTCCTCGTCGGTGACCCTGAGGTCATAGTCACCAGTCTTGTCGAATTCCGAGAAGTCTATGTCGTCTGCGTCCATCCTTCTCTTGACGGAGTCGTTCATATCTTTTCTTTTAAGGACTCTATGTTCTCTTATTTCCCTATCTATGTCGAGGTAGACGACAAAACATCCCTTCCTGGTATCATCGTCGATCATGAGCAGTTCCCCTGGTGTCATTATGAATGCCTGTGCCCTATCGAATTCTTTCTTGGTGAGGCCATAGTGCCATATCTCTGGTTCTCTGTCTATGGGGGTGGTGGTGAAATCCTGTCTCACGATGAATTCCCCATTCTCTGCCATTTCCTTGAATGTCCAGTCCGCTACGAAATCATACGTGACCCACTGGACTTCTCCCTTTCGTTGAGGACGGCTTGTGGTCTTTACGCCCAGCAGTAGGCCTTTCTTTGCCATCTGTCTCATCATATAGTCCTTTCCTGACCCAGACTTTCCTACTATAATAAGTTTTTCCTTCTTGTCGTGTTGTGGCGCGATTGGTATCTTTGTTTTCCTATAGTCGTCGAATAGAGACATTGTTTATGACTTTCTTCTTTATATTTCTTGGTCTTTTAGAAGTTTATCCTCGCGCCGAATGTGTTTACGTCGTTTATCCTCGTGAAGTTGAACATAACGTCGTGACCTGCCATCTTAACTCCTGAATAGTCTATGTTTAGTATCGGTATTAGGAAAGGTCCCGTTTCCTGGCTGTCGAGTCCCCTTATGTAGAAATAGTTTATCCTTATAGGGAAAGCAGGATTGGAGAGTATGTTCAGGTCTGATAGAGATAGTTTGGTATCATCTTCCCTGTCCATCACGATTTTTTCCAGATACGAGAGCCTCTCGAAGCTGGGTATCATCTCCCTTGTGAATATGGTCTCTTCCGTCGGTAGGTCATAATCCTCTACGAATAGCTCTGGTCTATCTGAATGGATATCTTCCACTATTTTAGTCATTTCCTTCTGCTTATCTGGTGCTATTGTGTCACCTGGTGCAGGAGATTCGATCTTCGATGGTGGGTTTCCCGCTATGGCGGTATTTGGAGTTCCGAACGCAGCCGCTCCTATCAGTCCTGCTCCTATGGCTTTCCTGACGTTTATCTCTTCATGGAATTGATCGTATTTCTTCAGCTTCTTCATCTCTTTATTCTATTGATATCTTCTTTCTCGAAATCTTGGAAGTTCATAACCTTTGGTTCTCTCTTGATATCACCTTCCCCTGAAGTATAATCTTGTCTCTTGGCGAATATGTCCTTCAGATGTTTTAGATCCAATTTTGGAGTTCTCGATTTCTTTCCTGTCATCGCTCCGTGACCCCTTCCCATCGGGGAATCCAATTTGGCGAACTTCCCACCTGCGTTATATGGAGTGGATATGTAGTCACCTGTCTGACCTCCCGTATTCGAGTATGCTGGATCTATTGTGACTCCAGGGAGGGATGATGGTTGGGAGTTGACATATCCGCCGCTTGATATTGCACCACCAGGACCACCTGTTGCAGATGTGTCTTCATTGAACGATTCGAAGTCTATGATTTTTTCCATAGACTATATATAAGATTCAGAACTTGTGAATATAGTATGATTGGTGTCCTCCTTTCTCGACCCATGATTCTATTTCGGATAGGTCCATTCCTATCTTGAAATCACCGAGTTTTCTGAGTTCTATTCCTTCGGATTTGAAATCCAGCACTTTTTTCTTAACAGGGGTATAATAGAATCGGGCATTGAAAGTTTTCTTGAAGAAAAAAAATCTCTTCACACTTCCCTCTACGACGAGGACATTCAGACATTTTCTGATGTTTAGCTTCATTTCCTTTCCGTTTACTATCCGATTCCATTTTGTGAACGAGAGTTTGTGCTCGATATATATAAATAATCAAACAATGCAAATATAGCTAAAATGGATAGGCTTGTTCAGCTGGAAGCTAAAAAAATGTTGAAGGAATTAGAATTCCTTAAATCAGATCTCGAATATAAGAATGAGATTGTCAACGAGGCGGATTCTAATTTCATGCGTGGAGTAGGTGAATTCCTTGATGAGAATAGGGATCTAAAGGAGATATTCGATAAAAAGTTGGATGATAGGTTGAATAGGACAATATCCGATAGAATGCAAGTTGTTGAGCATAGTGAAGTTCCTGTGGTTGAGAATTCTGTGGTTCAGAATCCTAAATTGAAGAAGTTATATAGAGAGATTGCCAAGAAGACACACCCAGACAAGATATCGGACGAAAGGATGAACGAAATCTATATGGATGCGACCCGATCATATGGCGTTGGAGATGTACTGGAGATATATTCCATCTGTGAGAGTCTCGGTATATCATATGATATGGACGATTCCGACCTATCTCATATGAGGGAAGAGATAATGAATGTACGTGGTAGGATAGATTTCCTTGAGTCCACTGGGGCTTGGGCATGGTATAAATCAGATGACGAATCTGCGAAGAGGGATATGATCCTGAAATATGTCACCTATCAGATTAGATAATCTTTATTTTGACGTCCCTTCCTTCCACTAGATCCTGCATCTCTTGCTTGGTAAGTAATTTCTTGTATGTGTCATTATCTTCATCTGCATCGTCCAGCGTCCACTCGTTTCCGTTTGATGTCGTGTATGTGTAGCTATCCCCACCATCAGTTATTTCTATGGTTTTGGAAGATAGCTTGTCATAGAATTTATTGCTGTCACCCTCGATTTTATAGAGTTTCGCCCTCGTCCAAGTAGAAGAGGATTCCTGCCATACCTGTATCATTAGGTACAATGGGTTTTCAAGCTCGTTGGACTCTGACCCATATATGAACATGAACTTACATGGCTTGTTAAGGAATGTCTCGTAGTCGTCTGTGTTCTGAACTTGTGACTTCTTCAATTGTATGCTGGCCAATGAGTTGATGAACCTCTCATCTGGGCTCTTCTCCCCGCTACCGCATAGATAATCCAGATCCAATGGCGACTTGCCTCTTGGTTCATAGTCTGTTTCTGGTAGATTCAGCGTCTTGAATATGTCCATTTCCTTTCCACCTATAGATGATATTAGGTCGTCGTGCCATATGCTAAGCGACTCCATCAGGTTGAAGTTGTCGATGTCCGATATGGATATGTTGATTGTTTTGTTCTCCATCATCCCTTTGAAGTAGTCTATGTAATTCTTCAGTCTTCTCATATTGAGTGTTGAGTTTTAATATATATAAAAAAATCTAACTCGAAGAGGGATGAAATGGTTAAGAGACTATAAGCTATTCAAGGAGGCCAAGGAGGCATCGATTTATTCTAACAAGAATCTTGTTCAGGAAATATGCGTATGCATGATTTTGCTCAACAACGAGTTTCTCGACAATATATTGGACAGAGGTCTTAAGGCTAGGTATTCTGAAGATTCAGGTATATTCATCACCGATTTGAAGAATCTTCTCCTTGCCAAGAATAGATTGGTCTTGGGTAAGTTCGATGGGGAAGGTTTTTCGGAAGACGATGAGATATCTAAGATAAGCAGCTTATTTGAGGGGATAGACTTCAGTATAGAGAAGGATTGGGAAAAGCTTTCCAATTCAAGGAACACCGCGAGGAATATAATCGATAAACTACTCCCTGATGAGAAGCTCGTCCCTGAAAGAATAAGGAAGATATATTGGCTCGGTCCTAACAAGGACAGAGAGTATTCGGAGGACGTGGTCATAGAGCTAAACGACGGAAGACAGCTTTCCCTCTATCTGGACAAGAATCTTTCTGTTCAGAAGAGCGCAAGTTTCAACTCTTTCATGGACGATTTGATTGGGGAGGATACGGAGAAGTTGTATTCTGATGAATATATGCCGCATTGGAACAAGCTCGTCCAGCAGTGGGTTCGTATCATATACGAGAACACGAATAAGCCAATGCAACTACTCATAGAGCGGTTCATAGACCCTAATAGGATTGATACATTGGGATACTTCGAATATTTCGACGTAAGACATCAAGATCCTAAATTCAGACATCTGGGTGAGTTTATCAAAGAGTTCGACAAAAACATTCTGAAGCTGTCTGATTTGCTGAACGAGATATGGAAGAACAAGGACAACCACTTTATGGATTCGGAAAGGGTCACCAGGGAGTGGCAGGAAACGAAGATAGTCCTTTTGAATTCCAAGATATTGGAGAATCTACTCACCAACAGCATAAAGTCCAGATTCCCTGAGGATATCGAGAAGGTAGAGGATAATTTCAAGCTTGCGGGTGGTGTGGTTAAGATGAAGCTCATGAAGGCATTCGTCGAGAAGATGGGTTGTTTGGAGAGGGACATATACCATTTCGGAAGGAATGGCTCGGTTCTATCTGTTGTGCCGTCCAGAGAGTTTTTCAGGAAGAAATACGACGACATCGATGTCAAGTTCGACTACCACGTAAAATTCGAGGTAGAGGAGGAGGAAGAGCTCAACGACTTCAGTATAAAAATGATTTTGGAAATGGGCGGTGAGGTTCTATCCAATCTAATCATATCTTTTAGATTTTCGGGCGGTGAGATGTCAGGAAAGCTGAACGCCAAGTACAAGTTCGATCTGGCGGACAATTTCAATTATATGGTGTCCGCTAACTCTTCGGGAGAGTAGTACCTATATTATATATACGGACAAATCGTTGTATATATATGTCTGTTTGGCCATTGTATAGGGAAAGCCTACTTCAGGGTCCATCCCACGTATCTCTTTCCCTTCCAGGGAAGCCGAGTGCAATATCAAAGTCTGTTGGCGGGACATCGCCCGCTCTTCTTCTTATTCCCAATATGGACTATCTTCAGTCCTTCGTCAAGGGAAATGTCGGGATAGGAGACTCTGCCATAAAGGGGATGCTATCAGCGAACCTGAACTCTCCAATAGCGATGAAGGAGGAAAAGGTTGCCAAGAGTTTCATCGATGCTAATAAGATGGACATACCGGATATCAACAAGTTCAAGAAACCTTCAGGTGAGATTAAGATACCCGTCTCGGAGATTGTGGTGCCACCCGCATTCAATGGGATAGGCATAAAGGGTCTTGAGAAGACCTTGGTTACGTCAATATTCGAGACACAGAAGCCGTTCATAGACATAACTAAGAACATATTGGGGGTTATGGTGAACATCGAGGACATAGTCGCCAGGATAATGCCTGTTCTATCGTTGAACCCACTGACGTCCAAATCGGAGAAGCCGATTGTTAAGAGCGGCAATTCCAATGGAACCAAGGCGATTGGATACCAGAATGGGGTGGACTTCAAGAAGGTCCTTGCCGAGCTGGAGAAGATATCGACCGAGGGTGGTAAGTTGACGGTGAACAAGGACGGGACGACTTCCAAGGATACAAAGGGAAAGAGAAAGACTAACTACAATCAGGGTGATGTATCTGGGAAGAGTTTGGAGGATATAGGTAAGAAGTGGAAGATAATTAGCGTTGTTTATTCCACTGGTGAGTTCGATCCTATGGTGAACTACGAGTATATCTACAACAACATACCTGGAGACGAAAATCCATTGGACAAACCAGGTGAGGCTGACGCGGATGAGGGTGCTGACAATCCATATGACAAATATAAGCCGAAAAGGCTGATATTCGGTCTATTCAATTCCAAGGGGATACCTATGAACCCCATGGAGAAGCTGAAGACAGTGTCTCTAAATGGGAACACGGTCACGAAGGTGTACACTGACTACGATAGGGCTGGATGGGTCAATAAGTCCCCAAAGTGGAAGTTCAGGAATGGCGAGTACATATGGCCATCATTCGGTTCTGGTGATTCTGGGAAGCCCGTTTACTTATGGGAGGGTCCGCTTGGGATAACCACTGAGAGCAAGACGAGTCCTGGTGATAAATGGTCTATAAAGAGGTACAAGAAGGGTGATAAGAACATAATAAACAAGATAGAGGCAGCGGAGGGTGATCCTTACATAGTTAGGTTCGACTCCAATGACTCTTCGGAATTCACAAACTATTTCAGAGACTATCTTAAGTCGAGGGCGAAGGCGAACAAAGATCTCGACCAAGGCGAGAAAGACGCAATTGTAGAGGATATAATGGGTAAATTGGATGTCCAATCACATCTTCAGAACGTGTTCCTATATGGTTCGGGTGCGAATTCTTACTATAGGGAGCCTGGGATACCAGAGCCCATGAAGAAGTCATTGAAGCCATACCAGATATATGTTCCAGAGGCAGCGACAGACCCGCTACTTTCGGGGGATGGTCTTGTTTGGATTGACCCAGAGGCGGACTACGAGTTCAAGGTTATAAGGGTTGACCCCACTATGGTTATTGATTACAAGGGTGCGAAAGGAGAGCCAGTCGTCTCTGCAAAGATAAAATCCTTTGTTAAAAACAAGGTCGTCTTTAAGTTGAAGGAAGAGGTGGTACAGACAACTCTTTCAGGTGGTGCGTCTAAGAACCCGCCTAAGACTTTCCGTATAGTTGTAGAGAAGAATGGATCATCATTCGACACCAAGGACGACCAGGTTGAGTATGTCCTCGAGAATTGGAACTATGAGAATCAACAGGTGAACAACCAGAATGTGTTCCGGGTGAAGATATACGATAAACAGGGGAATCTAATTCACTCAAAGAAGTATGATTCGTCCAACCTTCCGTCTTTCGGAACATCAAGGCAGATACTTATTGATCCGAAGGGGTTCATTCCTCCGTCTCCTTTCGCAGGGACTACGACGACCACTGGGAATACGGGGGCTGAACAAGAAGATGAAATCAATGGCGTTAAGATAACGGAGACTGATGAGAAGATACCGATAGTTGGCATAAAGGTCGAGAATTCTAATGGGAAAGATGGAATAGTTATAAATCCAGATGCAATAAGCAATGACTCTCTGGCGACCGCTGAACTTTTCTCAAACGGTACTTACGGAAACGGCACACAGGAGGCACCGCAGGAATTGGAGATATTGAAGAGATTCTCCCTGACCGACTTGGACACGGAGTCTTACTACATAATAGAGGGTATATTGATTGATGACAATAATGGGGCTGCCAACAACGCGAATGCGTCAGGTGACAATGGTAGCAAATGGTATAGGTTGCCTCATGCCATAGGGGCGATAATACCTTTCCTTAAGATGTTGATGGATCTCTCGATGAAGATGTTCCCGAACATCGCCAAGCTCCTCAAGCTATTCAAGGATCCCACAAAGTTCATAACAGATACGATAACGGAGAAGCTGGGGGAATCTTTCGACATATTCTCTGAACCAGCGATGGATAAGTTCAAGCGGACAAAGGACATAATCTCGAAGAAGAAGGAGATAATTGATAACGGGAGCACATCCGACTATTCCTCACAGATAAAGAACAATTTCAATACTTCGCCATTGTCTAACCACGTCGATGTGGACGAATACTCTCTGAGTAATCCCGGGAAGTTCAAGTTCTTGTTGGATGGGACGGCGATGATACCGTTCGAGATATTCGGGAAGAGTATACCTTTCGGGATGGAGCTCAAGATGAGCAACCTGGTTCCGCAAGTTCCCAACATAAACTCCCCATCCATTGGAGTGCCGAAGGTGGATGTGCCTAAGATACCTGATACCAAAGAAGGATTGACATCTGCAGCATCAAGCGCATCGGCACCGAAGGTGGAAGTTCCGAATGTTGGGGCACCAAGTTTAACCCTTCCGAAGGTTCAGTCTCCATTCAAGCTTATAGTGGGACCTATCGGCAAGGCGAAGTCGCAGGATTGTGATGGTGCGCTAGACACACCAGACAATACAGGAAAGACCAAGGATGACTACCTCAATGATCTTAACGGTGCTGGTCAGGGTCAGGATCAGGATCAGGGTAACAAGAGGACAGAATCCCAGAACAAATATTTCGTAGAGACAACTGTTTATTCCACTGGCGTTTATATAGAGGGAGTTGACTATAACTATTATTATGTAACCATAGACCAACTTGAGTTGATAAACAAGGTAGATGAGTTGATAAACTCGGGAGGTGAATCGAGCAGGGGTGCGAGCAACGCTACTGATGCGGATAGGGCGGATGAGGTGATTGGTGCGCTCCCAGAGGATCTAAATAGGGCGAAGGAACTTCTACAGGACGCGTTGAAGAAAGATCCGAGCAATCAGCTTCTGAAGGACAAGCTTAGCGAGGTTAATGCTAAGATTTTAGATCTTATGAAATCCACGCAGCCGATATTGAAGATGGTTCTCGGCCTGGTGGCTGCGCCCGTGAAGGTAGTCGCTTGTGTCGTCCAATGGATACTCAATTTCTTCAAGAGTATATTGAACCCAATGATGTTGCCTTCTAAAATAATAGAGTTTCTTTCATTCAGTTGGATCAAGAAGTTCTTCGGTGCCGAAGGACTTCTGAAGACCGCGGGGGTTAGCTTCAATCCTGCGTTGGCCAAGGAATGGGCTAGCCTTGCCAACATTCCTAATCCTGATGCGATATCTGCAGCAGAAGCGGCAAGGAACTCTTCGGAATTGGGATCCAAGGCAAAATCTGTTTCACCGCAATCGAATGTGGAGTTCAATAAAGGAGTTCCTGTTAAGAGAGATGATGTTTTGAGTAAGATACCTAAGCACAATGGGAAATATGCGATACCTGATACATATCCATTCGCTGATATGCAGAAGTTCATGAACATATCTTTCATGGCGTCACTTCCTACTTATACCACAAGGGACATAAGGGAGAATCCTAATATACCAGAGACTCTGTTGAAGCCGACTGTCTGTATGATAGAGAAGTTCATAAACGCATTTATCGATTTTGTCTGGTCTCTTTTGGGGATAGAGGTTGTGATTCCACCACCTCATATTAAGATGTGTAAGGACAAAGACCCAGAAGACGTGAATAGGAACAATGATGGTAATACTAAACAGAATGTAGATGATGGTACTACAGAGGTTATCAGCACTGTTCCTTTTGAGGAAAAGCCTATATCGGACTCATTCGTATATGTTGTGACATTCGAGGATGGGAAGAAACAGCAGTTCAAGGATTATGAGGCACTCCAGGCATTCATCGATGAGAATAAGGACATCGGGTTTGACCTGAATATATGATAGAAATCCCCAACTATTGAGATGGGGATTTTTTTCTATGCTAATCTATGTTGTAATGTTTTTTTAGCGCATCTATCGATACATCCCTTTGTTTGTTTATGTATCTTGTGCTACCTGATATTTTTACTATGCCCAATGTGGCCATTATCTTGAGGAAGTCGGATACGTCCTTGGGGAGCACTATAATGTCCGCCATCTTGCACATCTCTATTATTGTCTTGATAGGTGGTAGCTTCTGGTTCATCTTTGTCTCTTCTGTATAGATTATCTCTAATAGCTGGCTATACAGCTTCCATTTTATGAAGTTCGGATCTTTCTCTATCTTCTCCTTCTTCTCCCTATATGACCTAACGTCGTAGTAGTCGCTGAAGTATACTCCTGCCAAGATGCTTATCTCTATCAGGGTGGAGAATATGACGAAAGCTATCGAATTCTTCGAGTTGTCGTCCTTCTTCTCGCTGGAATCGGCGTTAATCTCCCTCTCGTGCTGTGCTATGAGTGTGTCCCTTTCTGCTTTTATCTTCCCAATCTCTTCATCGAGTATAGCTTTCTCCGACAATATCGTAGAGCTTACAGCCCTTTGGTCTTTGGAGAGTCTTCCCTTTCCCTCGGTCGTCTTTGCCTGGAGAACCGCCAGAAGAGAATCCTTTGTGAGCTTCTGCTTCTCTATGATCTGTATCTTTGGGTCATATAGTGTCTTCAGGCTGTCTGCGTACTTGTCGGCTTTCGTCTTGGCAGCCTCCTCGATTTCTTTGCCTTTGGATGAATATTCACCAGCGCCCTTTATCGAAGAGTAGAATGATATCCCTATTATGGCAATGCTCAAGAAGAAGAGCGGCAGGACGTCTTTCGTGAATGCCTTGAGCTTCAGATATAGTATCGAGAACTTATGGAATATGTCCCTTTTTAGGAGCTCTATTGCACTCAAGACTATTATAGTCACTGCCCATACTACTGGTTTGTTGTCCATCACTCCGAAAAGGATGTTGGATAGCATGAAGAACGCCAGGAATATGGATGCTAGATGACCGAAATACGAGAGTCCGATCATAACCTTGTTGATGGTTTTATAGCTCTCGTGGAAGTTCTGTCCGTTTATCTTCTTGTCCAGCTTATTGAACTCGCTTATCTTCATCTTCTATTATTATTTTTCCTTTTATCCTTTCTTTCCAGGTTAGTTTCCTGGCACTTATTCTTGACTTCAGAATGGACACTTCGTCTTCTGCCTTCGCTTTCTGAATCTGGGTGTTAGTGACGGAATCTTTAAGTGATTTTATCTCTTCTAAGAGAACATTCCTTTCGAATTCCTTATCCCCATTAGACCTTTCCAATTTTCCATGGAGTATTCGATAGAAATACCTATATTTCCTGAGCATATATTTCAAGTCCGATGGTGAGAAATCATTCTCGAATTCGGAAGTCATCAGAAAATCCAATATTTCATCATCATTTAGTTCTGAGATCATCGTTTATATATTTTTTTTTAGAATCCTATGTCACTTCTTTGATCCGTGTTCTTTTTCTTCACTACGTCTATGAGTTTTGTATTTGACTTATGCTTCTTATTGTGTCCTAGATGTTTGCTCAAATCGATACTTTCTTCTTTTGTTAGCATCTTGAACTCTACTATATCAAGGAGACTATTGCATTCCAATAGATTGTGGTCTATCTCATCTTCTGTCTCCGTATTGAATATCGTTACTATGTTCACGTCCATCGTGCTTGCGAGAAATCCATCTACCATCTGAACAAGATTGGTAGTTGTCGGGTTTGACTTGTTGAATATTTCGTTTAGAGCTAGCTCACAATCATCAATCACCAGGATAGGCTTATCGTATCGCTTTACGAACTTTCTGAATTCGGGGTTGTTTATGGTGTGTTCAATCATATTGTTCGGTATGAATATGACCATCCTATCGAGTTTGTCCGCTAAGTGGTTTATAATTGATGTCTTTCCTGTTCCCCTCTCACCATATAGTATCGTGAGTCCTCTCTCCGATTTCTTTATCTTCTTGAATGCCTTGTCAACTTTCTTGAAAGTCTCGGTCGAATAGTATGCGTCTATGTTCTCCAGGTCTATCTCGTGGAATCCAATCGGCTCTATCTCGAGACCATTTGTGGAAAGGGTTATCGTGTTCAGTTTGTTTGTCGAGTCATCGTCGAAGTCCAATACACATTCGTTGAGCATGTCGATGTACTCGTTCACTGTCTCATTTCCCTTGGCATAGAAGAACAAGATTGAGTCTATGAAGGAGTTCTCCATATTTCTGTCCACTACTACATATGACATATAGCACTCTTCGTCTAGCTTAGCGAACACCCTATCGTTTATTATCAGCTCCTCACTGTCTGGCATAACGTCGGTGAAGACGTTCTTCTCCAATATCCTATCGGACATTGCGTCGTTGAATAGCTTCGTTGAATAAGTGTTCTGTATCAATAGTCGGTTCGGTCTGTGTCCAAACTTTTCCCAACATATAAGGAAATCGTTCAGTCCGCTGTCGTCTTTAGATATAGTGAGGCCTATTCCGCTCGATGGTAATTGGAACATTGATGGGTCGAATCCTTCCGAATCCTCTTCCATATCGGAAAGTAGATACTTGAATATCTCTGCATCATAATTTGATGTTATGTTGAAGGCATCTATAGCGAGCTCTTTTCTCTCTTCTAGATCTGGGCCACCTTTCTCGAGCATTTCCATCAGGATACCATATTGATCCTTGTGCCCGATGACCAGGACATCCTTGTAGTTCTTAGCAGCTGCTCTGATTAGGGAAACACCGCCTATGTCAATCTTCTCGATTGCATCATCATGTGTAAGACCTTCGTTCTCTAAATTGGCTATAGTTTCCTCGAATGGATAGAGATCGACTATGACCAAGTCAAAGCTTGGGAGGGAATGGGTTTTGACATCCTTCTTATCGGATTTAGAATCCCTTTGCCATAGTATTCCCCCGAATACTTTTGGATGCAGTGTCTTCACCCTGCCACCCAGCATCTCAGGGAATTCGGTCAAATCTTCTACTAAATTCACTGGCAGACCCAATGACTCTATATGTTTGGCAGTGCCTCCCGTTGAATACATCTTCACGCCCATCTCATCGAGCTTTGTGACTATAAGGTCAAGACCTTCCTTGTTGTATACTGATATCAACGCGGATTTTATATTTTTCATAATGATACTTTATTTTTAATTCTATTGTGAAATAAAAAAAAGTCCTTAAATAATAAGGACTTTTTGTCTTAAATGATATGTAAATCTATTTTCTAACCCTATCATAGTTTTTGATGAAATACTCTATTGTTTCCGAAATTCCTTCATCGAATGGTTTGAATTCGTAGTCGCCTATTATTGATTTAAGGTATGAGTTGTCAGAAGGTTTTCTGAGTTGTCCATCTGGTTTTGACTTATCGAATACTATCCTATTCTTGAATCCCATTTGCTTTGCGATGGTATAAACGACCTCCTCGATCGATACTTCTTGAGATGGTGACACTATTATAGGTTTTATATCATCATATTTTTCTATTAGAATTTTTGATATGTTCGCAACATCTCTGGAGAAGATGAATTCTCTCAATGGTTTCCCAGTTCCCCAAACTTCTAAATTTCTGTTAGTTTTATTTGCGATATGAATCTTGTGTATCAGGGCGGGTATTATGTGTCCATTTTCGATATGATAGTTGTCATTTGGACCATACATATTGCACAGTATCGCACTGAAGTATTTTGTACCATACTGCTGATTGTATGATTTTATCTGGATGTCTGTCATTCTTTTCGCATATCCATAACCATAATTTGATTCGTGTGGCGGTCCTAAATGTACTTTTTCCTCTGTTAGCGGATATTCTACTTTATCGGGAAAAACACACGTTGATGAAAATACCATCAGTTTTTTTATATTGTGTTTTCGACAAGACTCGATGACATTTGTATTGATCATTATGTTGTCATAGAAGAATTCGCCCATATGATTCATATTACCACCAATGCCGCCAACTTTGGCGGCACAGTGTATCACATTTTCTACTTTACTTGAATATTTTCCAAATAGTTCGTCTACCGACGATTGGATTCTCAGATCACAATCCTTTGAGGTTATTTTGATGTGGTTGTCATCAAATTCAGATCCAGCCAATCCATTTGCGCCTGTGATTAAAGTATTGTTCATATGTGATAGTTTTATTGTTCAGATGGTCCATCGATAGTAGGTCCATCAACGATTGGTCCGTCCAGAATCGGTCCGTCCAGAATCGGTCCGTCCAAGATTGGTCCGTCCAAGATTGGTCCATCAAATGATGGTGTGTTCTCGAACATTCCCTTTTCCTGTTCCTGCTTTATGAGATTCATAATGAATTCTCTCTGATATTTCCTAGCTTTAGCTTTCTCTTGTTCGATTCTGCTTTTTCTTGCCGCTAGTTTCTGCTTGTGGTTCTTTCTGTGTTTCGTATTAGATGCCATCTTGTGAATTTTTTTTTATTTATACTGATATATTACTATATGTTTCGTTAGAATTTACATTTTTCGTATTCTATGAATTTATGGGGATATATGTTCTTATCATCTGAATCAAACGATATATCCGATATCTTTACCCAAGATTCTTCGAATTCCGGGAAATGTGCATCGCCCTCGATTTCTGCATCGACTATTGTCAGATATAATTTTTCGGCAAAGGGCATTGCTTGCTTGTATATTTCCTCCCCTCCTATTATGAAGCAGTTCCAAGTGCACATCTCCATAGCTTTGTTGAAGGATGATGCTGTTTCTATTCCAGGTAAGTCAATTTCATTGTTTCTGGTTATGACAATGTTCCTCCTACCTGGGAGAGCTTTCCCTATTGATTCGAATGTCTTTCTTCCCATCACTACACAATTACCCATTGTCATTTTCTTGAAGTTATTCATATCATTGGGTAGATTCCATAATAGGGCATTGGATTTCCCAATTGCCCTATTTTTACTCATAGCTGCTATTACCTTTATCATTTCAAGAAAAACTGTGCGTTTGAGTTCACTTTATTCAGATCCTCTTGTGAAAAACAATGTGGATGTGTCTTTATAGCTGATACTATATCCTGGTATGCCTGTTTGGCTTCTTCCATTCTTCCTGTATAAAAACATGCAGCGGAATGCGCCTCTGCGATTTTCCAGACGTATGTTGCCTCATCCACGAAAAGAAGTCTGTTCGGATATGGGTTTTTACCATGGAAGTTCATCTTGGCGAATTTGGTATATATGTATGCGGTGTGCCACTCGCCCATCTGTAGATAATAGTCGATTATGACTTTCATAGGCTCTGCCCTGAGTGGATCTATGGCACATGCTTTCAATAGTTCTTGGTGAGTTAGATTCCATGGTTCTTCCATTACCCTCATTATTGTGCCTATCCTGAATTGCGAGTAGAATATCTCCTCTGCATAACCATCTGTTCTACCTACCCTTTCTCTGTAGTATTTAAGGGATCTTCGTAGCCTTTCATCGTTCTCCTCTTTGTTGTCCTTTATGGACGCTGAATCGTGATACGATTGTGCGGTATAGAATATCCATCTCGGGTCTTGTCTGTTCTTAGAGATATATGTCTCCAATTTGTGAGCATGATCCAAATATTTCATCGAAACATCACCCTGCCAAGACTTACCGGTCATCTTAACGTCTACGTGTATTCCTTCAGCTAGCCCAGATGTTATGTTCTGCTCGTCGCATACGATGAACTCGTGCACTGGACCATACCATCTGAATGGTTTGGATACCTTGAAGAAGGTGTTCCTGGTGTACTTCATCTGTCCGATGTAGGTGTTGATCATATACAGATCTTTGGTGAACTGATTCTTGTTGAACTTCGTGTCTATCACCAGAGTCTCGTCGCAGTCGAACCAAAAGCCATGGACTTTATTAGCGTCCCATCCAAGTTCATTTACCACATCCCTCAATTTCTGCATCGCGTGGTTTCGGCTGTTCTCGAAATCATCGAACGGTCTTTCAAATACGTAGGTTGGTATTCCGTGCTTCTCTCCGAAGTTTTTTATTATCTGTTGTGTCCCATCTGTTGACCCAGTGTCGTTGACCACTATCAGATCCAAGATGTCCTTTGCGCTGTTGAGCATCGTTTCTATCACATGCGACTCATCCTTGCATATGAAGTTTAGCGCTAATTTCCCCATTTTAATTAATTGTTTTTTTGTTATATCCTTTTAGTTATCAAAGTTTTCTATTTCTTTCTTTGACTTGCTCAATGCTGATCCTATTATCTGGTGCATATCATAATATCGGTATTCTGCCAATCTTCCTCCGAATATCACATTTCCTCTTTCTTTTGCTAGCTCTTTGTATTTGTTGTAGAGTTCAGAATTGGATTCGTCGTTTATAGGATAGTATGGGGTATCTCCCTCTTCACATTTTTTAGGGAATTCTTTTGTTATCCAGGTACACTCGCTTTCAGAGTTCTCGAAGTGCTTGTGTTCGCATATTCTGGTGAATGGTACTTCGTATTCAGTATAGTTAACTATAGCGCATCCCTGGTAGTCTTTCACATCGATTCTTTGACTTTCGAATGTTAGCGATCTATATTCAAGTTCGCCGAACCTATAATCGAAGAATTCATCTATCTTTCCCGTGAATACAATCTTTTCTGCCATAGATTCCCATTTTTCTCTTTCCTCGAAGAAGTCGGTATTGGTTATTACCTCTATACCATTTAACGCCTTCTCGAAAATCTGTGTGTATCCGCCTATTGGGATACCTTGGTACTTGTCGAAAAAGTAGTTGTCGTCGAAATTTGTTCTTATGGGAAGTCTCTTTATGATCGAGCTAGGTAGGGATTTCGGGTCTTTTCCCCATTGTTTAGACGTATATCCCTTTACGAATATTTCATAAATTTCCTCTCCCACCATAGATAGAACCCAATCCTCAAGATTGTCACCACCTGGGCTGGACTTTAGAGAGTCTAGTTTTTCTATGGCTTCGGATGGGGTCTTTATTCCCCATATCTGGTTGAGTGTCAATAGATTTATGGGAAATGAGTATACTTTGTCCTTATGGACAGCCTTTACGGTGTGTCTATATGTGTTGAACTCACAGAATTGGTTCACCCATTCCCATATTTTCTTGTCGTTTGTATGGAATATATGTGGTCCATATAAGTGGAAGTTTATGCCATCTCTTTTTTCTGTGTAGCAGTTTCCACCGATATGATCCCTCTTTTCTATGATAAGGCATTTCTTTCCTGCCTTATTCATCTCATATGCGAAAGTTGTTCCGAATAATCCAGATCCAACTATCAAATAGTCGTATCTCATCTGTATTTCTCTTTAATTTTATTGGTCTTTTCGATTAAGGTTCTATCCTCTGCGTATTGTATCGTTGAAGTTGGTAGATTTGGCTTTCTGAAGTGGTGTATCCTCAATTTATCGAAATCGTTGAATGATACATCTTCACCATCTTTTATTTCCCTCAATTGGTGAACATAGTTGGGCAACTGGAATATCTCTTCGATTGAGTTTGCTATACACGCAGATTTGCCTCTGTTCCTGAAGTCAGATTTCGATCTAGATTCATAATCCCATCTCATCCTTGTCTCTGGATTTGAGGTATACCAATTATCGATTGAATATCTGTCTTCTACGTCGAAAGAATGTATGTAGATCAAATCTTTGTTTTTAGACATGTGTTCGGCTATTATGTCCGCTGCTTTATCGTCGGTATTCGATACGAGAAACTCATCTACGTCTATGAAGGCACATATCGAATTTGGATTCACTTTCTTCGCTATATTTAGACCTGAATTGAATGATCGTATTATCCTATAGTTTATACTGGTGTCTCCTCCATATGATTCTGAGTTCTGCATGGCTTCCCTGGACATCCTATTCCCAACCCCGTCGCTGTACTTTATTATTATGTTTATTCCATATCTGTCTCGGAGTGATTCCATTATCCCAATGCTGTCGTCCTCGGAGAAGTCATCGAAGTATATGAAGGTATCAAATCCTTGTTCCAAATGATATAGCACCCAGTTCTCAAGCCGGTTTCCTTGATCCTTTGCCTGGGTTATGATGCAGTTTTTGATATCTGTTCCTTTCGGCGCAGAGCATAGGTGCATATGGAGGTGGCGCATCGTTTCTGGATCTATATAATGATATGTGAATGATTCTTTTGCGTTGTTGAGGTTATGTTTTAGCTCAATCGGGTTTGTCCACCAGAATCCATTCACGTCCACGACGGTTATTCCAGATTGTCTCATCCAGAATCCGAAGGTGACATCGCCGTTGTAGCTGTTTGCTGGATTTTCTATTTTCCTCATATATTCACATATTGAAGACATTGCGTTTCTGGATAGGATGAATCCAGCGCCGCCGCTGACATAGTCAATTGGCAAACTTGTCCCATCTCCTTTTATTGTCGCCAATGGGAATCCTGTCTGGTTTCCGTCCATATCAGTCCCATCCATGTTAAGTCTACCCATATGTCCGATGCATATCATATCATCGGGGTTCTTTCTTTCCAATAGAGATGTTACGTTTTCTATATGGACAAAAGTATCATCGTCCGTGAAGAAATACCAATCGTGGTCGAATTCCTTCTGGTTCTTCAGATACTCGATATATTTGAGAGAAACAAACTCATATCCTCTCGGTAGGTTTTCATATCCGACAATGTCTGTGCCTAGGTTGAAATCGCTGAGAAATGATACGTCTTGTCCCTTTCCCCATGTTTTCCTTATGGAATCTACCCTATTGTCGTGGTATTTCTCACATGTTAGAGTTATAAACTTTACTTTCATTTATTATTTGGATTAGTTTTTTTGCCCTTTCGTAGTAGGTATGGTCTTTTTTGGATCTGGCGTGTCCCGCAGCGGCGATTGCATTTCTTTCGTCATCGTTCTCAAGGTAATATCTTACCTTCTGATCAAGCTCCTCAAGGCTCCTATATACCACGATTTCCTTATCTACTTCAAAAAGCTGTTCAAGTCCAGGAGTGTGATTTGTCATAAGCATCGTCCCGCATCCAGTTGTCTCGAATGTTCGATAGTTTATGTCGTCCGATATGTTGCAGTTGAGATGTATCTTATATGAGTTTATCGCATTCACCATATCCTCTCCTATTACAAATATGTCTTTTCTTATGTTGTATTTATCCATAGAGTCTATGACATGTCCTCTGTTTAGAACGTTTCCGCAGAATCCTATGTCTATTGTCTTCTCTATTCCATTTGGGAACATCAGATCGTCAGGGTATGCGTTCGGAAACCAATATGCCTCTTTGACCAATCCTTGGAATGCCTGTATGTATCTCTCTGTTGAGTTTAGGAGTATGTCTATCTTTAGGATGTGGCAGAGCTCCCTATGTTGCTGGAGAACGCAATGGCTGTCTATAGACCAGAATATCTTGAGCTTGTTGCTTTTTGATATCTGATCTATCGGCATCCAATTAGATGTGTAGTTCTCGATTATAAAAATAACATCTGACCATTCTTCAACTTCCTTGAAGTCTTTTGTGAAGTCGGGATAGTTTAGCCCCCATATCATTGGATTGATTCCATCTATCTTCGACAATGCTCTGAATAGGTTCAGGGACTCTCTGAATTCTCTGTTCTTTTCATGTCTTCCCGCTTCCTGTATTATCGTTATGTTCATTCTATTCCTTTGTTTTTGAAGAATTGTTTGTCAGAAACTGCCTTGTCATCTATGAATATATCGGCGTCGATTTTTTTACCGATGTATATCTCGTTGTATTTTAGTCCCCATTCAGACAATTGTCCTATCGTAAGCTCGTTCCAATCTATTTTTGTCTTCGAGCCCCTCGCGGTGTTTATTATTATATGGTTTCCTTCATCATATAGCTTATTGACAAAGGCTATCCTCTCCGTGAAGGGGATAGCCTTTTCGTAGTTGCCATATGTGTTAGTGCACAGAGTGCCATCCAAATCAAAGCAATATGTCATTTACTTTTCTCAATTTGTTTATTATAGGAATCTCCGAATCATATACTACCTTTTTACCATCTCCCAGCATAGATGAAATCTTCATCACAGATGATACGAGCATATTGGAATTCTCAATCGATGCAGCCTGGTCAGAACCATACATAGTTCTGTCTTTTGTTATATGGAATTCCAGACATTCAATCCCCAATGCCGCGGCGCCAACAGACGCGACGATTCCGCTTGTGTGGTTGGAGAATCCTATTTTGTATTGTGGATATTTGTTCTTTAGCGTCGTTATGTAGTTTAGGTTTACCTCTTCTTCTTTGGTTGGATATGTACTTGTGCACGCTAGGACATATTCGACGTTGTCCAATAGAGAAATTGCTCGATCTATTTCTTCTTCTGTTGACATTCCCGTAGATACTATTACTTTTTTACCAGTGGAATTTATCTTTTCTAAGAATGTTCTATCTGTAAGTAGTGCGGATGGTATCTTGTGATACTTCACGTCGAGAGATTTCTCTACGATATCCACGCTTTCGATATCCCAGCAAGATACGAAGTAGTCCATTCCTTTAGAATTTGCATAGGACTCGAACTCTTTGTGTTGATCGATTGTGAATTCTAGACCTTCCTTTTGTTCTCTGTTTGTTGTCCCCCAAGGTGAATCTCTAAGCGCGTCCAATTCTTCTTTTGTATAGACTAGGTCTATTGTTCTTTTTTGGAGTTTTACGGCGTTGCATCCTGATAAATGTGCCTTGTCGATCAGTTCTTTTGTCAGTTCTACTGAACCATTGGAATTTATTCCAATCTCTGCTATTATATACATATTTATTTTGATTTTATATTATTGATATTTTATCTCGATAAGTTTACTACCAGACCGATTTACCGCCATCTATTACCATATTTTCGCCTGTCATATATGAGCTTGCATCGGAACATAGAAATACGATTGCTCCCTTGTATTCGTCTATGTTCGCCATTCTTCCCATCGGGATTATATTGCTTAGTCTGGATACGAATTCTTCTGGGTGGTCATTGTATACTCCTGTAGGGCTGAGCGCGTTAACCCTTATTCCCGATTTTGCGAAGTAGACGGCGAGGTACTTTGTCATACCGACAATAGCCCACTTTGATGCTGAATATGTTATAGGCTTAACTGGTTGTTTGTCCATATCGACTCCCTCTTTCTGGTATATCCTTTGATCTGGTGCAATAACCCCTAAATCAGATGATATGTTGATTATGACACCTTTCGTTTTGTTCGATATCATCGAATTGGAAACCCTCTGTGAGACAAGGAAAGTTCCATTTAACGCGGCATCTATTCCATCTTTCCAGAATTCCTCGGACATTGTCTCGAATCTTGATTCGTTGAGCATACCATCATCTCCTTTCTTCACCTTTGGATCTTTTGCGGCATTGTTTATGAGGATGTCTATGGTGTGTCCTTCTTTCTCGAACCTGGTGATGCATTCATCTATAGATATCTTGCTAGTGACATCCATATGCGAGAAAAATACCCTATTCTCGCCGAATTTATCTTCCAATTGCTTTGCCTTCTCCTCTACCCTTTCTATATGCCAATCGGTCAGTATTACTTTTCCACCGAATTCTAATATAGCCTCTGCGTGTTTTGGCCCTAAAAGACCGCCTGCTCCTGTTATGAGCGCAGTCTTACCATCTAATCTAAAAATTTCAGACATTATTTGATTTTTTTAAGTTATAGGGTTATTAAAAATCAAAGTTTTTCTGAAAATCGGACTATAGTTGAAATATGTCTGGACATCGTTTCTATTTCTTTCCCATCTTCCTCTCTTGCCGTCTGGATTGTCATCTTTCCATTGTAGTCAAGTTCTCTGACCATTCTGAAGAAGTCTGTGAAGTTGAAGTCTCCTTCTCCCGGTGGGTGAGTGGTCATATCCACTTTTCTGTCCTTCAGATGGATATTGTCTATGTAGCCTATGCACGCAGGGAAGATATGTTTGTAGGAATCTGGATCTCTTGTATAAGAGAGTACATTTCCTGTATCATATGTGATTCGGAAGTTGGGTCTTGCGGATGCGACTTCTAATATATGGTCTAAGTCGGATTCGAATTCGAATGAGAATATAGTTTCTGGATATTCATCTGCAATGATTGATATGGATTCTATGAAATCAATTCTCTTTCCTTGATCGATGATTGAGCTATCCTCCAATAGAGGTATGGTTATTGATCTTATTCCATTTCGATGGGCAGCATCGCATATAGGTATCAGTTCTCTTCTCAAGAAGGTAAGCTCAGAGAATCTATTGTCTATTAGATTGTCTGCACATATTGAGTTTATTGGTAGACTCGATAAATCTTCTGTGAATAATGGATTCGTATCGAAAGATTTTTTCGTGACTATCCAATCTATGTGGGATATTCCCAATTTGGGTATAGTATCGAACTCCGATTTCCATTCATTCGGAAACTCTTGCATATGTCCATCGACCCTTGGAGTAAGCCTCCCCTGTATTATCCCTAATTTCATAGTTCTTGTACCAATTCTATTTTGTTTCCCTCTGGATCGATGCAGAAGACTACTTTATGTGTTCCATTTTCGTTTATATGCGGTTCGCCGAAGAAGGTCGCTCCGATATTAGAAAGGATTGGAACGATATCGTCCACGTCCGATATCGTTACTGCGAAATGAGTTATTCCCCTTTCGTTTATATCAATTCCAACTCCGGATTTTGATTTATCGAACTTGAGGAGTTCGAGGAAAACAACTCCATCCCTTCCCATTTTTATTATCTCGATGCTATATGGGTCCTGTAATATGTTCCTTATGAATTCTCCTCCCTCTATCTGGTGGTAGATTATTTCAAGATTAAACCCATTCTTATAAAATGAAGACATTTTTGCAATATCTTCTACTACTATTCCTATATGTCTGAACATGTGAATTGATTATGCGTTGAAACTAACGGAAGATCTGAGTTTCTCCAATACATGCCTATCTTCCATGCTCACATCCTTGGGTATCTTTATCTTTATGTTTATATACATATCTCCCAATCCATAGTGAACATCGGGAATACCCTTTCCGCTAACCCTTATTGATGCACCATGCTCAGTTCCAGGCCTTATCATCACGGGAATTTCTCCATGTGGTGTATCTACCTTGATCTGCGCCCCACAGATTGCATCAATTACAGATATGGTCTTCTCTATCAATATATTGTTTCCTTCCCTCCTATAAGAGAAATCTTGGGTTTCCTCTACTACTATGTACAGATCTCCAGGAATACCACCCCTTATGTGGTTTCCGAATCCATGCATGCTGAGCTGCATTCCAGATGACACGCCCGCTGGAATCTGAACATCCACAATCTGTTCCTTCAAAGTTGTTCCTTCGCCATGGCAATCCCCGCACTTATTATGGACAATCTTGCCAGAACCCTGACAATCTGGACATCCTGCTTGAGTTCTCATCTGACCGAATGGAGTGTTCTGAACGACTATTCTTTCGCCCGAACCATTGCACGCCAAACAATCCCTTACATCGGATCCGCCATTCCCGCTACATGTTCGACATTGTTCCTGTCTCTTGTACTTGAGCTTCTTGGTACACCCTGTCAATATTTCCTTTATGTTCAGGATTACTCTCATCCTTAGATCAGATCCTTTTGCTGTTCTTTTGGCAGTCCTCTGTCCTCCCCTTCCGAACCCTCCGAAGATGTCTCCGAACTGGCTGAATATGTCGTCCATTGAGAAACCATGACCTCCTCCTCCGAACGGATTCCCCGAAGGTCCCCCTGTTGATCCATACCTGTCATAGTTCTGCTTCTTCTGCGCGTCGCCCAACACCTCGTAGGCCTCAGCGGCCTCCTTGAACTTCGCCTCCGCCGCCGCGTCGCCTGGGTTCTTGTCAGGGTGGAACTGCATCGCCATCTTCCTGTACGCCTTCTTTATCTGATCCTCCGTGGCGTTCCTGTCCACTCCGAGGACGCTGTAATAATCCTTATTGCTCATCTTGCTCCAATATATTGTTTATCCTGATGTCCCTCAAGAGCACCTTGTACTCTATCTCCA
>JACCDW010662760.1_pt1 | contig 45229 bp, 24 predicted proteins | sample 7449781 | NCBI WGS metagenome assembly JACCDW01 (sample SAMN15323449, study PRJNA562643) | freshwater metagenome | isolation source: river surface water | place: USA:Blue River Watershed | collected 2017-08-18
CAAATGGATATTGAAAAATTAAAAAGCGATATTCAAGAAAGTTCTAAGAATTTGCTTTAAAGTATTGCTCAGTAGACAAGATAGCATTATCAAACATAGTTTTTTTAAAATTTAATTTTTTATAATTTTGAAAATTGTGTTGGATAATGCTATCCCATTTGTAAATTGCAGTTCTACGAATTTCAGGATCTTGCACACACCAATTTCTTAACGTTCGATGAAACTGTAAAAAACGTTCACAGTCATCTTCTATAAGATCATAACTTTGATCAATGCCATCGAAGTCAGTTTGAAATCCCCAGCTTCTTAATTTTTCTAAAGTGCCTTTTTGTCCCAGTATCATAAAAGGGTGCCCAACTAACAATGGCCTAAATGTTTTCTCTGTGATAAACAATCCACCAGTTTGATCAAAATGACTTTCAGTTACTACTGTAAGTTGACTGTTTTCATATATTTCGAGATTGTTGATTAAGTTAGGTACTTGATTAACTAGGTCTTCTACATCAACTGTTTTAGGATAGTTGGCGGTTAATACAGTTTTATAATGATTGTATTCTACTGTTTGGTACACTGGAGGATCAATTGTATGAGTAGCAAACCAAGCACCTCCACTAACTAGTCCAGTTAATTTATTCTCAGCAAGAAAATATAAATGTTCTGTTCTATGATTCCTATGAGCTCTGTTTAAACTATTAAACGGTAAACAGTAATCTTTTATGTTAACAGGATTAGTTAACTGAATTGAATTATTTGAAGTCTTACCATCCCATTCGATGCCTTCTTGAAATTCTATATAAGGTTCTTTGAAATTAACTTTACACCAATCTAAGTATTGTTGGTTGGCATTTAGATTACCGGATACAATAAGGACTGAGTACTTAGGTAGTCCTAGTAGTCGAACAGTATTGTGCAGATGTAAGAATCCATCAAATGTATCATAACTAAAATTATCCCCTTCTACAGTTGAGATAATCATTATACGTATTTTTTTAGATTTTGCAGCTTTAATTACTTTACTAGGTATGTTTAATAATAAATTGAAACTGTTTGAAAAAGTTTTTGCGCACCAACGCTCGGGTATTAGGCTAACTTCAACAATGTATAATCCAGGCTGAGAATATTCAGCCGAAGAATAGAATTCAAAATTAGATTCTCTTAGACGAGTTTTTAATTCTTTTAACGATCTTACTTGTTTAATATCTGCAATGTGTGAAAGATTTACATCGACATCGTTGTCAAAATAACACAGCATTATCTACCTCGTTGAAGTATAACTCCGTTGTTTCCCGAGTAAACAATTTTGTAACCGTTAATTAACAAAAGTGGAATCACAGCTCCGCATTTGCCTGTATATGTTCCTGAATGTTCTATTAACGGAGTATCGTCACAGATAATTAAAGATTCTTCCGACATATAAGGAATACAGTTAATCATCTGTGCCAGATGTTCCATTTGACTACCTAGGTTTGACCACTCGACATTTCTCTGTGCATAATTTGCTTTGATAGAGTCTGCGTTAGGTCCTGGGTTAGACCAATCATAATTATCGAGATAAAGAACTTTGATTTGTTTGCCTAGTGTAGGCAATACTGTTTTGGTCCATATGCTGCCTGTTTCAACCTGCCATATGATGTGATCCAGGTGTGTAAATCTATGTTGAGGTTCATCTACAACATCTACTGTATAAAACGGTATTTCCCAATTTATAGATAGGCCATTAAAGAATTCTGTCGAACCTTCGTTATGATCGCTACCAATTTCTAATATCATATCAGTGTCTTGATTATAAGACAACTGTTCTAGATAAGGTTGTGAATTAAGATGAAAATTGGCCATTAATAAAACTGTGATTTGTGAGGAGGACTAGTTGGCGTACTGTTACTAGTATAATAGATTGTCATTAAATTTTGACGCTCTACTTCAGGAGGACAATTAATTTTTTTAGTAAATCCGTGAATAAGATCTTGTTCGTATTCCCAAAAAATCAATCTGTTAGGACTAGGTCTTACGGTGTACAAACATTCTGTAGATTCTTTATTCCAAAATTCTAAATATCCGTTCCAGTCGTCTTCCCAGGATTTGTTAGCATATAATATAAGATTAAATTTACGATTTAATTTTAATGTATCATTCCAATTAAAATCAACGTGTAACCCTAAATTTGTTCCAGAGGGAGTACTTGTTAATCCAGCACCTAAGTGATGCAGGTCTGGAATAATACCAGAATTATTTGTTATCTTTCCCATCCAGGTAACAAAATTATGTGCAGTTAGATTAATTAATATTTGATTTAAAATTGGAGACTTTGTAAAATCTCTAGCTTCTTTTCTAATGCTAGATGTTCCTAAACTTTTAACTATCCATTTTTCTTGAGGATAATTTTTTATATCATTGCAAAGATCTTTAAAAATATTATCGGGAAGAAAATTATCTATAATAACGTGAGGCATAGGCGAAGAATTGTTGAAACTGGTTTTCAAAGTTTCGACACTATACTGTTGTTCGATGTTATTAAAGAATTCGTAAAGTTGCATTTGCTTTTATATGATTCTGCACAAAACTAAAACTATCACTCCATCCATTATCTTGAGTCATTACTTTCAATCTAGCTAGATTTTTTTCTGCAATTTTACCACACTCTATTAAAACTTCTTCTAACAAATTTGGTGGTAAATTTACCAGTCTTTCGATTTCTGCTACTATCGTATTTAATCGTTCTTGATTATCTGTAATCTGATCGTAGGATTCATTTATGTAGGGGCTAAAAGTTTCAAAACCCAAAGACCGCAGATCTTCTAAAAAGTAAGGCGTAGAAAATATAATAAATGGTTTTTTACAACTAATACCCTTGTATACTTTTTCTGTTATAAAACTCGGTGCTAGACTTCTATTATAAACTTTGTCCGGGCTGGGCACATAATAGAATAAATCGTAATGTGTTTCGATAATTAGATGCAGATCTGCTGACAAGATTGCTTGATATGTAGAGTCTGCCCATTTGTTTAATACATTATCAGTGTCATTTAATTTGTGAGGAACATTGTTGACCCAATTCACGATGCGTTCGGTTATAGGGGTTCCTGAGTTTTCTAAATCAGTTAACATTGTAGAAACAGGAAATACTGTGCCTTCATAGGGATGAATGTTAAAAAAAGAATAAACAAATTTATCAAGGATACCCTTTTCTTCTAACTTTGCATATAATTGTAATCTCCAGGCTCTATAATTCCTACTTAACGAGCTAAATCTATACTTACAGGGTTCTGTTGGTATTTCTGGAAATACAATTTTACTCATTAGAAAATTACCAACACCAACATTAACAGAAATATTATGCTTGCTCAATCCGTCTATCAAAAACTTTTTGTGAACATCGTCCATAACAATAATATAAATCTGCTGGGCATTTATATTTCTATCTTTGATCAATTTTACAACTTCGCTGACAAAAGAATGACTGAATGTTTCTCCGCAATTTTCGTGAAGTATTTTTGTATTAGGGTTATTTCGAATATGTTCCCAATGCTGTTCATCAACACAGTCATAAATTTTTATATTCTGCTGTTGTTCATAATAGTGATGATGATAAAATATATCGTCCTCTTTAAACTTGCATTCGGATAAATTTTTAAAATTTAAAAATTCTATATGATGATATCTATTAACTTTACTGTAGATCATTTGCTTTTCCTTTGATCCAGTTGTATGTAATTCCTATTCCGTATTCTAGATCTTCTCCGGGAGCCCAATTTAATTTTTCTTTTATTAAATTGTTATCGCTGTTACGGCCCATTACACCTCTTGGACCATTTATATTTTTAATAGATATTGATTTATTAGATATTTTTGCTATTAACCATACAAGATTATTAATACTAATCATTCGAGTGCTGCCAAGATTTAACGGCTCTTTGCAATCACTGGCCATTAATCTGTGTATTCCTTCAATACACTCATCAATGAATAAGAAACTTCTAGTCTGCGTACCCGGACCCCAAACTTCAATTGTATCTCCATCTTTGGCCTGGGCAACTTTTCTGCATAATGCCGCCGGCGCTTTTTCTCGTCCATCGTTCCACGAACCAAATGGTCCGTAGATATTATGTAATCTAGCAATTCTAATATCAATACCATAATTTCTGTTATAGGTTAGATAAAGACGTTCGCTGAATAATTTTTCCCATCCGTACTCGCTGTCCGGATCTGCTGGGTAAGCACTTTCCTCACTGCACAATGGATTATTGGGATCTTCTTGATTATGCTCAGGGTAGACGCAGGCACTGCTAGAATAAAATACTTTTGGTTGTTTGTACTTTACCATTGCATCTAAAACGTTGAGATTAATTGTTACAGAGTTGTGCATAATGTCTGCGTCATTAAGGCCTGTACTAATAAATCCTGCTCCGCCCATATCGGCTGCTAATTGATAGATCTCATCATAGTTATGTTTAGACATTACTGTATTAACTAATAACCGATCTCGAAGATCGTATGTGTAAAATTCATCAGCGGTGGTCATACTAAACTCGGGTCTTTTTAAATCTACTCCGACTACATAATATCCTTTCGATTTAAGACTATTGACCAAATGAGTTCCGATGAAGCCACCAGCGCCGCATACTAATATTTTTTTATGTTCCATATTTTTCCACAAAAGCGTCTATTTCTTTATCCGACATACTATTTAAATGATTGACATTGTAGTCAACAATGTCTTTGACTTTATAACTAAATTCAATTTTTTCTTCAGGTGTCCAATTGGCTATAGATTCTATTAACGAAGTTATCATTGAGAATCTAACTTTGTCATCTGTTTCTAGATCATAGTTTTCATTCCAAAATTCACTAAACGTCCTGAATCCCATATCTTTAACGTGCTGTAGACTCCCGGCAGAACCTACCAAAATAAATGGCTGCATAAAGGCGATCGGTTTATATGTTTTCTCGGTTATGTGTATAACTTTATTAAAAAAATAAGTTTCTGTTATAATATTAACTAGAGAATTATCATACAGGTGCTTAACTGGATCAACGCTATCTTCCATTGGGTATCTGCTGAAATTAGGTGTGTCTAATACCAACGGTAATCTTTTATCAGCAGCTAATACATCTTCACTAGTTAATCCAATATCAGAAAATCTACTTAACAGATACTTGCAATTTTCTAAGAAATTACTATTAGATTCGGGTTGTTTTTTATCCATACTATAATAGCACTGATCTAATAATCCCTTTTTCACCACTGTTAAGTATAACAATAATCTGTGATCGTTGTATCTTCTATTAAAACATAAAAAAGTTTTTAGACGAGGACCTGGCTTATATTTTGATACCACTGATTCTGGAAGAATTGGACCTACATTACATTTATCAATTCTAAACACTGGAAAATATTCCATTTGTATTTCTGGTAATTTGTGATTACGCTTACAGTAATCTTCATAAACGGCTTGACCGTTATAACAGTTAGACATATAAATTATCTGTGTTAGCGGTATTCCTTTAGATGTAAAGTAATTCGATAGATGAGTTAAAAACTCGTCATCCATATAACCTTCATAGAACAGTGTTATTAAAAAATAAGCTGTTTTACTTTTTACCCTGTATAGCACTTCTTTGGTTATTTGATTATCGTCGAATAGTCCATCTGCGCTATGAAAATTATGAAACTTATCCCTATAATGAAATACAGACCAGTTTAATTCATATATGAATTTTTCTTTAGGTAATTTGTAGGTAGGTAATATTCTTGAATTAACTATCCTCGAATGAAAATGAGGCTTTTGAAATAGATCGCCTTTTAGTTGTGGAAAGTGATAGTCAACCGATGCTGTCATTAGATCAGCAATTGTAGGCATTCGGTTATTTGTTAACGGCCCATTTGGGCCTATCCATTCGTATACTAAGTTTATTTTTTTATTCATTCTTGCAACTATTATAAAAATCTACCAGTTCTGGAAAAGTAGAAGCAAAATTTGTTTCTCTTCTACGGTCATATTCTGTGAACCAGTTATAAAAATCTCGACGACCTTCGGCAATTCTATCTGCCGAGTAATGTGTAGTTTCCATATAATCGACTACACGCCTAAATCGTTCATATTCTAAACTTGTAAATTTATCAAAGTTTTTGTCGTTAACATTATCCTTAATAAAACTAAGATGACTGTGCATATAAGGCATAAATTCATCTTTAGGTAACAGGTTCATATCGTATTGCAATGGCTCTTTAAGATAAGGAGTATCAAATTTTACTCGATAATCTTTATTGAAGGGATATTCTTTGCGCCATTCTAAAATTTTCTCAAGCAGACTTTGAAAGTTTGTAACTGTTAAAATATTAAATGTAACCATAAAAGTTATAGACAAATCTGTATTTGACAGATATGTTCTAAGATTTCTTTCCCATAACTCTAAATCTAAACCTGTGCGTATATACTCTGCCTGTGGTCCCCAGGTATCCATACTTGTAAACATTTTAAATTTCTTAATCTTTTTTTCTGCAAGCAATTTATTAATGCGTTCAACAAGTCTATCTACTAAAATAGGTTTTACACCAAAATTACTGTTAATATTAATTTCTAAATTAGGCTTTGGATTTTTATCTAGATCTTCTAGAAGACGCCAAGTACTCTGCTGTAGTAAAGGTTCGCCGCCTGTGATACGCAGAATGTTTAGTGTCTTACTAACTTCTGGCCACCAGCGCCACCAGGCTTCGACATAGGGATTAGTTTCTTCTTCGTAAACTTTGAACCAATCTATATCATTGCGATGATTCTTAACTGCGGTATAAGGACCAAAGTCTTTGATTTCTTTGTGATAACTGCTGCTGTGTTTAGGATGACAGTATCCGCATTTGAAATTACATTCGTTGCCAAAACTAATTTCTATATATTCAGGATTTATATTTTGATCCCACGGACCGTTTTTAATCTGTTCAAATCTATCAGCTCTATATATTGTGCTGTTACGCTCTTTACGATCACTAATATAATCTTCGCCTAATGCTTCTATGTTCCAGCAATATTGACATCCGCTAGGCTTGCCGCCATTTAACATTTCTAATCTTTCTAGCTTTTTTTGTTCTGTATTATGTAACGCACTAGGATCAATAGCAATTTCATTTAAAGAAATTTTATGAGGTCTAGGATGATAGCAACTGTGTGTTTCTCCTGTTTGAAGATAGATAGTTGTATGATGCCATTTAGCCAAACAAAATGTTGGCGAAATTTCATTCATAATAGGAATGTAACGTTTGATTCTTTCAAGATTTGTTGTCATTGTATGCTTTATTAAATTGTTCTAACAACCACGAGTAATCATTTATTTTTCTTAAGGCTTCTGAATCTTCGATGTTTGCTTCGCCATATTTCTTACCTGCTCTTGCACCTTTGATAGCATATTCTCCGAATGGTCTATCGTCTCCTGTAATGCACCAAGTAAATAATCTGTTTTCAGTTTCTTCATCGTAATTTTCATCAACAACTTTAGTCACTAACTTAACACATTCTCTAAATGCACTACGCCAGGTGCTAAACTCGTCAGTGTTGAAAGCAGTGATGTTACTTACTTTATTAACAGATCTAAACTTTCTACTAATAGAAGTAGTCATATCAACTGATTCAAGATTCATTTCTAATGTACGTTTAGTCGGCAATAGTTTAACTCCACCATAACCGTAGATAAGATCGTTGATAGGATTTTGACTTGCCCAAACGTGTACCGTTGATGTTTGTTCTAGGCGATTGCCTGAATCGTAATGTGCAAAATATTCTATTTCAAAGTTAAAATCATCAACTAATTCTGCATCAGCATCCACTACCCAAAACATTTCTGTGGTTACTAACTTTGCAGCTTCTAAGTGAGCATTGTGTATACCTTTTACTCCGTGTACACGCTTGGCATCAGGTCTTTTTATTTTTAATTTTTCGTAATTTATATCAGCATTAACTTCATTATAACTTATGAACACAACGTCATAAGATTTGGGCTCACTGACTACCATATTCCATTCTTTCTTTTCTATAGGAAATCTAAATTTGAATTCTTTTTCTGTTAGAATGTTATTTTTACTCATTAACATAAGTCCATCATAGAAATTTCCATTTTTAAAGACGTGATTTATATTTCTATCGTAGTCATACTTTCCATCTAAGGGATCAAAGTATATATCAAACACCGATGGCTCTGTTATGACAATATCGGGTCTAACACACCAAAACATAGATTTAGATTCTTCTTTCGCTATTTTAATATATTCATTATAGCTAACAACGTAACGAATCGGATATTGATATTTGCTGGCTACTGTATCAATTTCTTTTTTGTTTACATAGAATTTAAAATCAAATTCTTTTTTAAGTATCTGTGCATTTTTAGGAATTAGTGCTACGCCAGAAATATAAGACAGTGTGCCGTGGCAGCTATTTTTAAAAACGTGAACGTATTCTTCTGACCATTTATCAACTCGATAGTCAAAATTAAAGTCGTCTGCGATTACTACATCATCCCATACTAACCAAAAGAATTTAGTAAAGGCTCGTTTCTTGATGTTATCGATAGACGTTACATTTTCAATTTTTTGAGCCGAAGGGAAGCGACTACGAAACTGCTGCCATTCAACATCGTTAATTTTTTCTTTGCTTACATAAAAAATATCGTAGATCATCTTAGGTATGTGTTAGTAAGTTTAATTGTTTCTTCGTATAAATCTAAAGTGTATTTGCTTTGTTTAGAATCTAGATAAGGATAATCAAATCCTAAACCCTTCTTAATATGATATCCTAGATCTTGTATGTCTTGTTCAAGATTAGTGTGATTTACATTTTGTTCATAGATACTTCTTAATACTTCAAAGTCTCTAACATCAACATAGTTCCAATCTGTACAGTTAGTCATCCACTGTCCAAGTCTTGCTCCGTAGATTGCATATAATCCGTTTTCTTCGTGAGCGCCAACTGTTGACCAAACTTTGAGTCTATGTAAATTATGCCACCATATCCGTTCTTTTATCTCGTCTGCAGGAACACGTACCCCGTCAAGTAATGTCATTTTAACGCCTTCACGGAATCCTGCACGCCAGGCTTGAAAAGGTGATCCAGTAATAACTGTTTCACTATAACATTCAGAAAACTGTTTATATCCCGTTTCCCAACAAAAATCTACTTGAGCACGATCACTGTCGCTGGCTTCGTGGCTTTTCATACTAAGAATAAAATCTTTACGCCATATCTTTAGGCCGCCATTGCCGTATAATAATCCGTTAATACGATTTCTTGCCAACCAGCTGTAGACTAGTGTGTCTTTGTTATTAGGATCAAATTCTAAATTAAAAAATCTGTTGTCTACAATATTATCAGCATCTACAGTAATAACCCATTCTGTCTCACTTAATTCTGCTGCGGCTTTGTGTGCAGCATCTGAACCTTTGACACCGTGTACACGTTTTGCCCAAGGTACTTTATTACACAGATCAGCATAGTGTTTGTCTGCGTTAGGTTCATCGTAGCTTAAAAAAACTACATCAAGTTCCAATGTCTTCATAGGTATATTTGTCAAAAATTCTTCGTGTATAGATGCTAAACTTTTCTGGAAGATCTACTGTTATACGATGCGGATATTTTACTAATTCATTAACATTAAAGCTAATCATTTCTTGAAGAATGTTAGGATCATTATATTCAGTAATTAAAAATACCATTTCCTGATCTCCCTGCCATTCAACTGTTTTTAGCAAAGGATTAATTTTAAATGTCAATAAAGATTCTTGTCTATTATATTCTATAGAAATATCCGGTTTAGTAACCTTCGACCAACGCTTATCTATGACTCTATGCAAAACATCATCAATTTTATGTAGGCCGGTTATGCTGACAAGGTTTACTTTGATAACCCTACCAGAAATAACGTCTACTTTATAGTGACGTAATGTTTCTCCTTGTTCGTAAATAGCCAATGCTATAGAATTATCAACTTGAATTTTATTTTTAATTTCGCCAACGGTTTGACCAGGGTGAAGCGCAACTACATTACCATCATTATCAAATTCAAAAAAGTATGTTTCCTCTGGAACCTCTATGGTTTTAATCCATTGGTCAAACGGGGGAAGGTCTAGTTTTTCTTCCATACTATCTCCTCTAACATACTAACTAACTCGTCTGTAATGATATCTTTTTCAACATAGTGAATAACGTCAGTTTGTTGATAATTACCTATTTTTAAATTACCGTTGCTTTTAAGATAAAATCCTGCTTGGTCAGTTACTCTGTCAGCATCCCAAGGCCAGTTTTGTACTCTAGGTTTTAAATGGACTACTCTTGGGAATTCCAAAGGATAGGCAATTTCGCTATCAATGTCTAGTAACTTAGCCGACAATGCAAATGCTTCATCTGTGCCTATTACTTTAGGTGTATGATTACTTAGATACAAGTTTTTAAACTCAACAGGATTAATAAAAATCTGTCGAGCTAGTTCAAAAAATTCTTCAGCCCGATCTTTCTTAAAGAATGTCCACATTGAATATAAATTAGGCAAGTCATTTTTAGTAAATGCTTTTCTGTAAGCATCACTAGTAACTACTTCTCCTCTGTATGTATAAGATCGATTAGCAATATAAAGTTCTGTATTTTCTATAAAATAATCAATCCAATGACTATAATCTCTTAGAAATAACATATCTGCATCTAAACAAACCGTATACTCCCAAGGTGTTAATTTGTCCATCCAACTACGACCATCCCAAAACTTTTGCTCAGGCCATTCTATAACTTGATCAAAGACCCAGGGACTTTTAAGATTTTCTACCTGTGACTTATCATTGATTACCAGTGCTACTTGATCATATCCAGGCTTTTGTGTATTTTTAATACTCAATGCTAGAGCATAGGCTAATTTAAGATAGTCTATATCAGGGTGGGCTGCTACAAATATTAGGTATCCAAAGTTCATATTAACTCCAGAAGACGATCGGCGTTTCTGATTATGCTTTGTTTATTCATAATATGAACATCAACACCTCTAGTTGTAGCAGCCCAAAAAGCCGAAACATCCTGAGGTTGGCTGACTAAAAATGTCAGCCTATCATTTTCAACTGTGTGTAAAATATCTTTATCAAATACTGTTAGAATAGGAGGTAGTGTGTAGGCAAACTCAGTTTCAAACCCGTTCATAATATGTTTAGCCACACTAAATGCAATATCGTTTCTAAATTGCTTAGGATTGAAACGGAATAGATCCGCATAATAGATATAATTGTCTTTGACAAAATCTACTAATTTAAAAAAGAATTTACTTTCGGCACTTTTATTAAACATTACTGTTGTAGCCCAGAACATATGCACGCCTGTTTCACTAATACGATTGTCTAATATAGCGACCCGCTCGCCTGTGAGGTCGGTCATACACTGTCCCATCATTACTGGTGCATCTACTGACCAGTATTCATTTAATATATTAGAAAATATTAAATAGTCACTGTCAATTAATAGCGTCTGATCATAGGGACTCAGTTCCCAAACACTATATCTATTTGTGTTTACAAACGGGATAATTTTGCTTTCAAAGCCGTCGTGTAAGTTTCTTACGTTTTTTGTATAGGGCCTTTCAACTTCTATAATTTTATCAAAGACTTCACGTGCTTTAGAAATCATTCCAGATTCTTCAAGCCAATTTATTGTACCTAGGTCAGTAACAAGGCTTACAGGAACTTCAAGATTTTTCTTGGCAAGGCCACCTGCAATTATAGCCATTAGACCATAATCAACATTAGGACTATTGTGAGCAAATATCAATACACCGCGTGTCATACATCCAATAACTTTTCAACTGTTCTGCTGGCTTTAATTTTTTGATAGTCTTCATAATATTCATAGGTAGCTGTAAAATACCTATCTATGATTTCATCTTTAAAAGTCTGCAGATCTGCTACAAGTACTGGATTTCCATTTTCGTCAATAAACGGAACATTATCTGTGCGGCCTTGATCAATCAACATCTGCACAAACACTATAAGTTCTCGATTGATTTTAAATAAGCCACCGGCGTGACCGTAGGTCAACTTTGCGTTGATTTTTTCTTTAAGGGTTTTTCTTTGGATAGCTAGAGTCTGTCGATAATTGGCAAACTCAAGAGCCTTAGATAATCTTTCGTCCATTGGATCTCCGAATAAACATAGCTGATTATTTACCGGATATGCTTATGGGTTCAAAAATTATCCGCCTGTTATTGCACCAGCTGAGTAAGAAGAATAACTATAACTAGTCCAAGTTCCGCTAGGTGTTAGGGAGTGGCCGCCTGTAGGATAGGTTATTTCAACTGAATAACTCAATGTACCGTCAACAATATCTTCCGGTAGGGGAGGTGCTCCAGGCATTGGATCAACGTATGGATCTGCCCAAGTTAAATCGAAATAAAATATATTTGCACCGCCTGCACTGTTACTTACGTTTGTTCTAACATCAATTTTATAGTTATTTGATGCATATGGAACAGAACTAAAAATTTGATATAGATTAGAAGCTGAAGTGTTCCAATTGTAAACATCAATTCCGCCAAATTCCTGTGTCCCTGCAGACGATAATAGATTACTCCAGGCTGTATTCTGTGCGCTGGCTGCACCACCTGTTCTAGAACTAGCTATACGAATTCTTCCGCCACCGTTCCAGAAGTATCTTGCTTCATTAGCATTATTAAAATTTAATGTATAAGTTGCAGTTACTGAACTAGCCCAAGAACTTGTTCTAGAATTGCCTCCAGCCGATGCTGTGGTTTTTCTAGTGCTATGGCAATTGAATCTATCACTGTCAACTGTTGATGCATACGGAATAAATGCATCAGGATCTGCAGAATTAATCAATTGACCCGAAACATTACCTGCTAGACTAAGTGCGGCAGCTGTCCCATTTTGATGGGCGCTGGCATTTAATAAATCATAACGAATATTATTAAAGTCGTTGGCAGTAATAGTATCGCCTACATTTTTTGTATTACCAAAAATAGTCTGTCCGTACCCTCTGCTAATTGTTCCGGTTCCCATAACATTGGCGCCGGTACTATATGGTATACTAACGTCTGTTGCAAGGGCTGTGGTTCCTGATCCTGCCATTTCTTAATCCTTAAAGAACAAGTGCTTCAATTAATTTCACTTCAGTATTTAAGCTAGATTCTAAGGCTATAGCAAAGGTATCTGGGTTGGTTCCTTCTACTGCCATTGCACAGCCGTCTGGTGCTGCTACTAATCTATCACCTTTCTTAACTTGTCCAACGACTTTAACTGGAACACGACCTTTTAGTGCAACTTGTGTACCACCTTCTAGGTCTTCATTCATAATTAGACCAGGTTTATCACTAACTACACCAACGGCTCTCTGTCCTACCCAAACACTGGCTGTAACTTCTGCTTCGCCGCCGACAATTAAAACTGTTCCAACTTCATATTCTTTGTCTGCTAGATATTTTTCTGCAAGGTCAGCACCCTGTACTGCTGTTGCTGTACCTCTAAAAATTCTTGCAGTTATATCTCCACTGCTATCTCTTGCGGCAATAGTCAACGGTGTTTGAGTTGTCATTGCAGATTTATAAGCAGATGCTGGATTGTCAGAAGCACTGTTGTCAATCTTAATACGATCGGCTTTATCAGCAGTTCCTACAAATTGATTTGCTACTAGATTTCCAGAAGCTGTTCTCAATGCCACAGTTGATATCACTGCGGCATCGCTGGCTTCTGCATTATTTAAACGAGTAGCATTTGTTGCCGATGCTGCCGTACCTGTGATATTTCCAGTTAAGTTTCCAGTAACATTTCCAACGACGTTTCCAGTAACATTTCCAACGACGTTTCCAGTAAGATTACCTGTCACATTACCAAAAAATCCACCTACAACTGTTGTTGCTGTAATATTATCAGAAAATATTTGATAGAATCTATTTAAATCGTTACCTAAAGATACTCCAGAAGCAGGTACTACAGAATCGCTGTCGATTTGTAGAACGCCGTCTGTATCACTTCCTGCTGGTAAAAGAATTATCTTACTTTCTGACGAATACGTTCTGAACAATAAATCAGAACCATTAGCAACTTCTGCTGCTGCTCTTGGTACTGAGCCTAAAACAAATCCATTATTAAAGGTTACCGAAGTTGTAAAAGTAGGAGAATCTTTCAAAACAAAATCAGTTACGTCATAGAAAATAGAACTATCGGCAATATCTACTAAACGTTGTGCAGAAGTTGCAGTACCCCAAATTATTGCACCAGATGCTGTAGTAGTTACACCGTTGTCGTTATCTGTAGATACCAGTGTTATACCTTTTTTAATTCTTCCAAAATTAGGTAATAGAGTTTTATCAGCGTCACTTAAATTAAAAGTATCTTTACTAAAAATTGCAACATCTGTGCCACCCGATTTAATTTTTGCAATGGTATGACTTTCGTTACCTGTATCCTTAACAGTAATTGATGTTAAAGATGTTTCTCCTAGTGTTCCTGGGCTTTCTGGGCCAACTAAAACAAATTCTGTACCTGTCCAGCAGTATAATTGTTGTGCCAAACTGTCAAACCAAAATTCGCCAGCACTTAATCCAATAGGCGCTGTTGCGCTTGAGGTTGCACCCCCAACTGGTCTGAATCTAGTACCGTCATAAACTTTGATTTTTCTATCTGTGCTATCGTACCATAGCTGACCAGATATAGGCTTACTTGGTTGATTTGCTCCGGCAAAATGTTCTAGAAGGTGTAAGAAGTTTTCATTCTGAACTTGGCCATAGCCGGCATAGTTTTTACCAACAAATCTTATGTTAGTAGTTGAATCAATTGTACCGTCGGCAACTGAAACTAAAAATGTACCGTTAAATTTATTGACTTGATAGGCCATCTTATACCTTTTTCTTTAATTCTTCAATTTGAATTTGTTGTTCTTTTATTGCTTCAATTAGGTATGCTACTATCTTTGTATACTGAACACCGTAAGGATTACCGTTATCGTCTTTAACTACTAGATTAGGTAAAAGTTTATTCACATCTTCAGCAATCAATCCAGCTTCATTTAAAGAACTCTTGTCTTTACGATCGTAGACCACTCCAACTAACTGTTTTACAATGTCCAATGCACCACTTAGCGGTTGTACATTTTCTTTCAATGCAATACTTGAAGTTTCGACAAGATTATTAACAGTAAGTCTGCCGCTAACTCCTAGTCCTCCAGAAATTACTAACGATCCTGTTGCTGTACTTGTACTAGGAATATTACCAGTTAAGTAGACTTGCCCTGTAAACGTTGATGTTCCACCAAATGTAGGACTTGTCCCTTGCCCCGAAAACGCAGGAAATCCGCCAGGAGTAACTCCATCGTGAACAACCACTACTTTTTTATCAGTATCTACAGTGATCTCGCCGGGAGCACCTGTAAATGCTGCTGTCTGTGCAGTAGTTCCTCTTCTAAATTGTATTCTTTTTGCCATTCTTTAAAGCTCCTGGGTTATTTATAAACCACCATAATCAACAAAAACATCTGTAGCAGAAGTAACTAATCCGTAATCTTCGTCGGCATCCCCGCCTATGGATCTCCACTCAGCTCCATCCCAACCTTCCCACTCTCCTATAGATGTATTAAATCTTATCATTCCTATAGCAGGAGCAACCGGTCTAAGAGCTGTTGGTCCTGCCGGAATCTGCAATGCTCCTGTTCCTGTTATAAACACATTGTTTGCAACAGTTAATGTTCCTGATGTAGTAACATTACCACCAACGGTTAATTGAGTTCCTACACTTAAAGACGAACTCATTGTTGCAGCGCCATTGACTGTCAAAGAAGTTACTCTAGCTGTTCCAGGAGTAACAGTACCTATATTAAAATTATTGATAGTTCCAGTAGCACCAGAAGACATAGTAATTGTGTTGGTGCTGCCTGCTAGATTTACATTAAAATTATTATTGCTGCCTGGAACAGCATTCATATCAAAGCTGCCAGCAATAGCAATTGAATTGATAGCCAGAGGAGGAATTACGCCGCCGGGTCCTGCTGCTGTTTCTATTGTTCCTACTAATTTTCCATAAAAGGTCGTTGCTTTTACTTCTTCTGCGTGTACTGTTTTCCATTTTGATGCCGCTGAACCTAGGTCATATAGACCTGTTGATCCTGGTTCAATTCCAGTACCGCGAATTACTGCAATATCTTTAATGTCGGTTTCATTGTTAGATATTCTAACAATAATAGGTTGATTGATTGTGCTTTCTATTATAGGAGTAGTTCCGTTTAATACACGCACTCTTAGATCGTCTTGATCTCCTAACACCCATCCGTTATCATTAAAACTTACCTGAGAAGTAAAACTAGTACTTCCAGCTCTTAAAAATGTCTCTGCGGTAAATCCGCCTAATCTTTCTGCATTTGATGCAGTTCCAATAAATCTATGTATACTGCTGGTTACACCTGTAGTTGGATCACTGTTGATAAAGTTGATACCAGGCTTTATGTTAGCAAATCCAGTTATAGGATTTAGTAAAGCGTTTAAGGTAAATGTCGATCTACTTACGATAGCAATAACTTCGCTACCAACTTGAAATTTAATAATCTGTTGATCACTGCCAACACTGTCTTTTACTACAGCCGGTGCTGTAGAAGTTTCTCCGTAGACTGGAGATTTTTCTGGTCCAACAACTATGAACTCTGTACCGTTCCATACGTTGATTTGTTCGTTTTGATTATCCCACCAAAAATCACCTACGGTAAACCCGCTAGGAGCAGTAGCACTAGATTCTGCGCCGCCAACAGGTTTAAATTTTGTTCCGTCGTAGACTTTGATTTTTTTATTTGTAGAATCGTACCAAATTTGTCCTAAAATTGCTCGGGAAGGTGCAGTAGTATTAGCAAAATTTTCTAATAAATGTAGAAGATTTTCATTTTGTATTTCACCGTAGCCACTGTAATTACGGCCAACAAACCTTAGATCCGTAGCTGTACTATTCAGTGTTTGATCGTCAACTGAAAGTAAAAAAGTACCATTATATCTATCTATTTGATATGCCATTGTTCGCTACCTAAGTTCTTATCTAGTATTTATCGTAATCTGTTAATTGGGTTCGGGCTCGCCTATGTCATTGATAGGCTCTACTGGCCATATTGGGCTCAGCGGCCAGGTTGCTTGTTTGTCTGCATCTCGTACTGCTGTTCTATAAGCTGCCCAGGCATCTTTCCAGGCCTGATCTTTTTTGGCTTGTACGCTAGGCATTTCAGTCCAATCTGATGCTGATAATAGGCTTCTTTGTATGCTTCTAGCCGCAATTAAGGCATTAGCAGTAACATCTGCCTTTTCCTGATCGCTCATATCTTGAAGTTCCCAGGTCTGAGTAGCCACAGTTCCATCAAATACTGGTGGTAACTGTACGGCTTTTTGCAATACTCCTGCTTCGGGAGGAACTGTTCTAATAAACTCTGCATAACCTAATGCTAATAATTCAGTGGAATCTATAATTGAAGGAAAGGAAATATTTGGATGTAGATCTCGTATAGTCTGCACCATCATAGGATATCCTACTGCTTGTTCGTTTTCAATTTTTATGTATAACATTGTGTTTTCCTGTTAAAGTTTGTTAGTATCATCGTGGAAGAAATATCCGTCACCGTTTAATGCAGATCCGCTTTCTGGATCTGTAGGCATTGTTGGTCCGCTAACATATATGACTAAACCGTCGGCTCCTGCATTTTCACCAAACTGTACTCGGATAGGATAATAGACATTTGCTAAAAGATAAATTGATCCTTGAGCATACCTATATCCGTGTAAACCTCCGTTGTTTACTAGAGCATTTCCTGTAGTGAAACCAGATACTGCTGTTTCTCCTATCCACAAATGGCTAGCATCGTCAGATGTTGTTCCAAATGTATATGTTCCGTCTGCTGGTGCTCTAAAATATCCTTTAAATTCCCAGCTATAGAAGTTGTCGTAAGAACTAAAAAATGAAAAATTTGTTACTGCTCTTGACTCTACTGCTGTTTTACCAGCAAAGAAATTAACATCGTCGTTATAGTAGTTGCTAACACGCTTACCCCATAGACCTGAATAATATACCGGTGTGCTATATTGTGCCTTTCTTTCATTATAGTTTGTGGTGATTTCAGCCTGAGTTAATTCTCTATTATAGATTTTAAATATGCCGAGATCCATAGTTTGTGGATATCTGTCAACAATTCTAAATCCGCCAATTCTTCCGCTACCGTTACTAAAGTTTGTATTGGCAGCAGCCTGACTAGATAGTTGTTGACTTAAGGTTTCTGATACACCGTTGATATAAATTTTATTTTTCCTATAATCACCTGCATTCATAACAAATACATAATGCGCCCAACGTCCTGTGATGTTTAATGCACCGACTCTAGATGCTGAGATTCCATAAACGTCGCTATTATTTGTATTGTACCCTAGATTACCACCGTATGTATAGACATCGTGATTATAGAATCCAAAGAACATACCACCTGCAAAACTGTAGGCTATTACCCACATTTCAACAGTTATAATAGAACTAGTTAATTCGTTGGCTTCAAAATCTATTTTGGTATTTGTTGCAGGAAATCTAATAACCTTATTGGTACCTAGTTTAGGAACTGATGCAGGAGCATATCCTAGACTAATCGTTCCATCGTTGGCATTTCCAGAAATATCATATACTGTGCTTCCGCCGCTATATGATGCAGCATTTTCTGCATCATAATACAATATTAATCCTGTAGTACTTGCGGTTGTTACTGGTGTTACATCCTTAGCATTATATGGGTAACTTCTTCCTGCACCCCATATTATTCTAACTGCGCCACCACCACCATTACCAGCATTAGGTCCATCATCACGGCCGCCACCGCCGCCACCCGGAAATCCGCCGTCTGCCCGTGTTCCATTGGTGCCTGCTGCTACAGACCTAATTGCTTGATTGACAGAATTTGCAGAAGCATAGGTTCTGGTATCCCATAATAGTGTACCAATAGTATCTCTAATAGTAAGCGCAAATCCTGCTGGATTATTATACCACGACCCGGAAGCTCCGTCGTTACTGACTTCTAAAGTTAGAATTCTTATACCTTGATTAATATAAATTTTGCTAGTTTCTGACGATCCGTATGTTGCTCTAGATGTTGCTTTACTAGATCCGTCAACTTTAAAATTTAAGTAAATGTCTGCAGAATATTCTACTGTGTAAAATCCCGAATAAGGAGCATAAAATCCTCGAACAATTGTTTTAGTTGTACCATCGTCACCTGTACGTTGATTAGTCCAAACTCCGTAGGTATTTAAAAAATTTCCCCAGGCATAAGATAAATCGATAGGATATAAATCCACCTTGTTTATATTTGAAGAGATATAATCAGTTAACGCATTATATGACGAGCCGCCACCGCCGTTACCTGACCCATTATTTGAAATACCTTTTATGCCGGTGCCACCCCCGCCATATGCCCAATCGCCATCGGCGTTACCGCCTGCGCCGCCTCCGCCAGTAGATGCAGATCCGCTATTAAAATGATCACCTCCTTGTCCTCCAACTCCTGTGTATCCGCCAGCACCACCGCCACCACCTGTATAGGCGTTGCCGCCGTCGAAGAACTGTGTACCATGACCGCCACGACCGCCTGGATAACCAGTAAAATTAGTTAAAGAAGTGGTGTCATTTGACGATGTTGTAGGTGGAACAAAATTAGCTGTATATCTAGCAACCCCTTTGGTTATTCTAAATTCATCTATATACATCGGCGGTGCAAATTGGCCTGCTGCGTGATTTGACTCTCCTACACGCAAAGGACCGCCATTACTATTAATTACTCCGGTTTCTGTGAAATTAAGTATTGAAACACCGTTAGCATATACATTCACTATTGACCCATTCCTAACTACAGCAAAGTGATTCCATTGTAATGCAGGAAAATGTTGGATTATCTGTCCGCGATTAACTCCGTTAATATAAAATCCATTAGTAGCGTATCCAAATCTAAACAATATACCATTTCTGTAATCATTTAATTCCCAAATTGTTTGAAAATTTTCATACGCACTGTTGTTAGTCCATAACCAACCTTCTATGGTAAAATCACCTCCAAAGACAAAATCAGTACCGCCGGTTACATAAAAAGAACTTTCTCCATTGAAATCTATACTGCCTGTACCAAACTTTTTAAATCTAGTAGTCTGTAGGGGATAGCCTTGGTATTTAAGGTCTTGAAAATTTGATATAGTTTTAGGGTTAGGAGAACTGTCAACAAAATTCCTTGAGCCGTCTGACCCGTCACCTGTTAACAACATTACAACAGATCCCGAATTAATATCTGCACTAGATCCAGCCGGCACACCACCGTTACCGCCACGAGCACCTACTCCGGGTTGACCACCACCTGCTGCTACTAGTAATCTATTACCGTATTCGATTGCAAGATTATCAACTCCTATGTGATCAAAGAATGATGCGCTAGAGTCTGCTTGGAATAGTCTAATATAAACCCCAGTTCTTTTCCACTCAGCAGGAATCGAAACTTCATAGTCAGTCCAGGTTGCCGAAACGGCTGCATCAACGCCTATGCTAGTATAACCTGTATTATCGGTAGAATTACCTTGGCTTGTTGATAAGGCAATTCTTAGATATTCTCCTGCATCAACTTCTTCTCCGCCATTTAAATTATTTCCGTATATGTACCTAAGTTTAATTTTAGTAGCAAGAGTTAGGTCTTGTGGTTGTGTAGTTGCCTGGCGAAATCCTGCTACAGTGTCTCCAAATCGAAGATATCCTGTGCTTCCCGAAATTCCACTCGAAACAAAACCCCCCGAACTCTGTCCAGTACCCCAGGCCTTGATTGCTGTTCCTCGACTGCTGGCCCATTTAGATCCTAAAGCACCTACAGTTTCAAAATATTCGTATACTTGAGAAGTAGCAGCAACTCTACTAACACTAGACTGACCTCCGGCTGTTCCAGCGCCGTCGCCACGTGATCCGCCTTGTCCTACAACTACCACCAATGCCTCTCCTGGAGTTACGGCCACATTATTACTGTAGGCTAGAGCACCTCCGCCACCGCCACCGCCGTCATTTACATTTTGAGCGCCGCCGGCGCCGCCCCCAACTGCAACCATTGAGAGAGATTCAACATTCGCAGGAACAATAAATGTATATGTTCCAGGAGTGGTAAATTCCTGTTGGCCTTGAGCCTTGGGCCTATAATAATTGGCGCCGGCTAGTAAAACTTTTTCTAATGCTAACATATTATCTGCTGTCGCCCATTGATATTGCACCGCGCCAGTTTGAACCACCGTCGTCAGTTATGAATACTAATACATCAACTCCTGCTGCTGCTAAACTTGGAGCAGAGCCAGCTGGCCATCTAATTGCTGCTGGCCAATACTGTGTATAAGCACCACCATTAGTTAATTCTAAAATAATACTACCTGTTCTAGCGCCGGTTGGCGGATTTGTAAAAGACCAAGTTACTGCACCGGTTGCTGTTGCAGAAACATAGTTACCTAATTCCATATTGACAGTAGTACCGCCCGATACATTACCTAGTGCATTGTGAGCAAGACTATAATCAATAATTGTTGCTCTCTTAATATTATAATCTTGAAGATTTAATTCACCGTTTACAATATCTCCGGCCTTGTTAATAGGAGTATAGCCTAAACCAGAGGTAATCTGTGCAGATGTTACTGTAGTAACTGTGGCTGCGTTACCGCTGACACTGATTGGCCAAGTACCTGTCGCTCCTGTTCCAGACTTAGTAGGAGCATAATCGTTATAGTTTCCAGCATTAAGAACGGTATTACCGTTCATCTTCAATCCATTAATATGAGGTGCAGAGAATTCGAAATAATCATCTGTATCGTTAGTCATAGTGAAGCGCATACGAGTTGCTTCTCCACTAGCAGATTCTAAAGTAATTCTTGCTGTATCGCCACCTCCTCCATAAGCATCATTTGGCCAATGTATACCGTTAGTAGGACCAGCGGCCACTGTTAGTTTGCCAGATAATACTGCTGTAGATCCAGTTAATGCTGTTCCAGATTGGTTTGTTAAGTTTGTAGGATTTACTGGTATGTATCCTAATGCATTTGTAATTTGAGAACTAGTAATGGTAGCTACTGTGCTAGCTTGACCGGTAACATTACCAATTATGTTAGCTCGAATACTTGCATTAACTGATATAGCTACTCCATCTTCACTATCAATGGTAATTTTCTTACCCTTCAATATTATTGAATTTTCTGATATTAATAATCCGTTGTAGAATTTTCCATCTGGTAAAACATTTCCTAATAATAAAGTGTCTCCGCTAGTGTTTGGGGTAAATCCTACAGTGGATCTTAACGCATTTGTGGCATTACCTTCAATACCAAACAAACCGCCAACACCATAAGTTGAGCTCCAATTTCCTCTTAACCAGGCAAAGTTTAACCAAGAATTAGTAGAAGTATTACCAGCTTCTAAATTTAGATAATCTATTGCATCATTTAAATCAACTACATTATTATCTACTAAATCTAAGAAAGGAGTTAAATTTCCTACCCCGGTTAATAATGAGCCAGTAAAATTCAATGTGGTAAAATTGCCAGTAGTTGCTGTTACACTGCTAAAGTTTCCAACCGATCCACTTTGATTAGTTAATAAACTAGGATTAACTGGGGTATAACCTAATGCTGTAGTAATTTGACTAAAACTAATTGCAGTAACGGTATTTGCATTACCGCTGATATTAATGCCCCAAGTACCGCTGGCACCGCCACCGGTGAGTGTTGGCGAGTAACTGTTATAGTTAACATCAGTAATTAATTTTGCCCAGGCGCTCCAAGTGTTACCAGTGTCTCTACGACTACGAACATAGTTATCTGCGTGAGCACCTGTTGTTCCGCTCCAGCCGATCAATAATTCACCACCACCTGCACCGCCAAGTGTCAGTGCATTTCCATAACTTGTTGGATACCCATTGGTGTAAACTGAACGAAGTGTTAGCGCACTAGCTGGTTCTGCAGAACCGTTTGATTCCGCTGTTACATTACCTAAATTATAAATTTGTGGTGCTGTATTTGCTGTAGCAGCATTGCCAGAAATATTAATTCCATATGTTCCGCCATCATTTATAACAACACTAGGTTTTCCAGTTACGCTGGTCCAAGGAACACTAGTAACCGTTGCGGCATTGCCACTAATATTGATAGCCCAAGTGCCGCTGGCGCCACCGCCTGTTTTAGTAGGAGCATAATCATTGTAGTTGCCACTGTGAAGAATCTTGCTCCAAGCAGTGTTACCATTACCAGCTGTAGAACGATAGTACAAATTCTGTCCATAGAAATCTGCACTAAATTGCATAGCATAATAATTTGCATCGTTTACGTGAGTAGATGATAGTAAATGATACCAAGACCCTGATACTGGCCAACCGTTGGCTGTAGTTGGATTCGGCCAATCATAGAATCCGCTGTCAGTTCTAGTTGAAATAACTTCTTTTGATGCTGCGTGGAAACCTGAAGTAGACTGTCCTAGTCTACCAGTCATTGTATCTCCACTTCTTTGTATGTTTGCAGTGGCAGATCCTGCAGAAGTTGCGTAGTTTGCATTTCCAGTTATGCTTATATCATAAGTACCAGACAATCTACCTCTAGGAACAGTTCCTATTATCATTCTTTCTGCATTTATGTTCAGATTAGTTCCTGTTCCACTGAACGTTCCTGTTGCAGTTCCGTCTACTGTAACATTACCGTAAATTCTTAAAGAAGCATTTCCGGAACTGTTTGGAACTAGACGCATAGATTCAATTGTTCCGCCACCACTTAAAGCATGAGTCCAACTGAAGTATTCGTTACCGTTATCTGTTGTTTGAAATTCTAAACGACTAGCGGAGTCACCATCGGATACATTATAAAAACGGATACTTGCACCGTCACTGTTCATACCCCAAGACAGACCACGACCAGTTGTTGTCCAGGAAATATCCCCAGACATTGTGTCGCCTGTTTTAAGAACATTAAGGCTTGATGCGCCTGTTACATTTCCAACTACTGGTCCAGTATGTGTACCCTGTGTATTACCTGTTAGGTTACCTGTAACGTTACCTGTCAGGTTACCAACTACATTGATATTATAAGATCCGGCAAGTCTAGCTACTGGAACAGTTCCAGTAAGCAGTTGTGTAGCATTTAAATTTGTTATTTGATTGCCATCACCAATATAGGTTGCTGCTGATACGCCACCAACTACAGTAACCTGGCCAGAAACTCTTAGATTTGCAAGACCGTTACTGTTAGGCGTTAGTCTCATAGACTCGTAGGTCGATCCTCCCGAGGTATGAGTCCACCTGAAATATTCGTTATTGTTATCGGATGTGTTGAATTCTAATCTGCTGTCTGTATCACCATCAGCGGCATTATAAAAACGAATACTTGCACCATCTGTATTCATTGCCCAAGTTAGACCACGACCGGTAGATGACCAGTTAATGTCTCCGGACATTGTATCGCCAGATTTCAATAAATTAAGACTTGATGCACCAGTTACTGATCCGGTTAAATTTCCTACTACAGAGCCATACATTGCTCCGTTAACTACTAAATCTTTAGAAACTGTAACTTGATCGGAAACTGTTCGACCTTTGAGTGTTGTTACATTAAGAGTGTCTAGTGTAGCTTCTTTTGAATATATATTTTTCCATCTATGAGATGGTAAACCTAATACAGGTCTATTATCAATAGCTGTTGATAGAGTATAATCAGGAACAAATGCTGGAGCAGCTACTCCGTCAGCGGCTGCTGCCGATGCTGATAAAAATGTCAAGGTAGTTGGAGATACAGACACAGCACCTGTGGCCAGTTTTAATTTTAATATGTTAGTAGTGTCAGATTCGATTGTTGGTGTAAATCCTTCAACCTTAATATTGATATTATTACCATCTCCAATTGTAATACCAGGAGCTTCTACTAATAGATATTCCAATTTTCCTAATGTTGTTAGACTAGAACTTACAATATTAGGAGCTAGTGTATTCCCAGTTAATGTTTCTGCAGGAACTGGTAAAGTTATATTTTCAGTACCGTCAAAAGGAACTGTATTAATAGTTCTTCTTGCAGATAACTGTGTGGCTCTGGCAGCTAATCCACTAAATGTATTTCCAGTTATAGTATCTACAACAATATTGTTAAATGTACTTGTTCCAGATAGGGTAGTTACATTTCCTAACAAGTCTCCTACAAATTCATTTGCAATAACACGAGATGCCGAGAATCCGCCTGTTGCATCTCTAGCAACTATTTTTCCAATTAAGTTATCAGGAGTGGCATCAATATCCCAAGTAGTATCAAATGCTCCGTTAAATTCCGACCCTAAAATATAATCGCCAGGCTTTAAAGGTTGATTAGTAGTTGCCGTAATTGTGATGTCCGATGTTCCGTTAAATGCAACATCATTAATTGTTCTAGATGTTTCTAATCTAGTAGCAGTGGTTGAATTTCCGAGAACATTTCCATTAATTACTGTATCATTTTTAAGATTGATACCGTTTTCAAGTTGATTAAAACCAGTAATGCTATCTAAAGGATTAATTGTAAATGCTTCATTAGTTAATATAGCTGTAGTGGTTCCGTTTAGTTGTGCAAGAATTACAGGTTTATATGCACCAATACTGTCTCTAATTTTAGTACTGGTCATCTTAGTAACTGAGAATCCATCAACTCCTTCGGGGCCAACTTGTCTCCAAGTTGTTCCATCGCTAACATATAACTGATTTGTTATAGACCTTAACCATAATCCGCCACTACTATGTGCAGGTTCCGTTTCAGCAACCGTAGCATTACCGATAGATAACCAATCGGTTCCATTATATGTTTTTAAAGCCTTTTCGGTGGTATTGTACCATATCTGACCTCGTAAGGCCCTAGCCGGAGGACTATTGTTGGCAAAATTTTCTAGTAAGAAAATAAAGTTTTCGTTTTGAACTTCGCCGTAACCCGTATAATTCCTACCAATAAGTCCGAGAGGAGTACTTGTATCTAATACTCCATCGTCAACTATTGTTAGTTGGGTTCCGTCAAATCTGTTTATAATATAGGCCATTTATCGCTCCGTATTCTTTTTATGACACAAATGTCCAGGCACCTGCAATAATCTGATATGTTTTTACAAGTCTTGAAATACTAACCGCAGGTGCAGGAATTGTAACAGTGTTAAAACTCACATCTGTCAATGCTGAGGCTGTGCCTGTAGGCGTATTAAATGTATCGTCAGATTCGTTTAATGCTGCATTCAGCAACGAGTCAATGTCAGTACTGAGGTTATTTGTATATGTACACAATAATCTTGCGATAGTGCCATTACCATATTCTGCAACTGGTGCTACTAATGCTAACCAGATAGCTATATCATTATTTGAAATACCGTCGCTGATATCAAAGCTAAATGCTAGACTTCTTGCTCTAAGCTGTGTATCTACATAAATTTTATTTGCAGCGTCTTGGCTATCTAAGGGGTCTGCCAATCCTGTTATCCTAGGTGTTCCTACAAGACTAACGTTACTTCCAACTGTTGGTTCTAATTCTAAATCACCTGCAGAATTTATAATTGAAATTCTATTAGTGTTTGTAAAGACATTGTCCACTGTCCATTCGCTTTGAACACCAAAAATACTAATACCTGTAGCACGAGTTACAGCATTAGTTAATTCATAGGTATTAAAACCTTCGTTGTATTTTAATAATTCAATTCCGCCAATTCTGACAGATTTATCTATTTCAAGATTTACGTGTTGATTAAAAGTCCAAGCATTATAATTTAGACTCCAGTAAATTTCCTTGTCACCACCTAACCCAGATGATCTTAATACAATGCCGCCGCCATCGGCTTGTTCATTAGTTAATATTGAGCTATCTGCAGATGTACCTAGTTCAATTTGTTTATTTTCAACTCTTAGTGTTGAAACGTCGACGGCAACAGTGTTTCCTTCTACAGTAAGATCACCTTTAATAGTTAGATTTCCACCAACTGTAGTTTCACTAGATAAAAATCCGTTGTATATACTCACTGACTGAGAACTAGGGTTAATTACAATTACATCGTCCTGAATATTACCTCTATTGGCACTAATCTTAATTGCTTTGTTTAAGCCTACGTTTTGTAATAACAACTCACCGTTGTTAGCCAACAATCTACCGGTATAACCTGTGCCAACTTCTATACCATCACTGATACCTAATTTTCCTGTAATAACTGTACTTTCATCTCTACGAACATAAGTGCTAGCAGGAATTCCGCCAAGGCTATTTGAATCAGTTGCTGTAACTTTAAATTTTATTCCTGAAATATTTCCTGCGTTGAAACCAGGAGTAATTGTTCCCGAAAATCCGCTAATAGGAATTTTAGGAGTAAACTCTGTTTCTGCACTTGAAAAGATTCCAATCAATGTTCCGTTATTATATAAACTAGTAATAACTTTACTTTGATTTAATGTATCAAGAATGGTAGTGACTCGAATTCCGCTGAGTCCTTGTGCTAGACCGTAACTTGGTCCTAATAATAGCGTATTTTCACCGTCGTAAAAATATAATTGTTTGTTTGTATCATCAAACCACAAGTCGCCAGGAGTTAACGATGTTGGCTGTGTAGGAGCAATAGTAGCAGAGCTAACTGGTTGAAATGCTGTGCCATTGTAAACTTTTAACTTTAATTCGGTAACATCAAACCAAATTTGACCTCTAATAGGGCGAGTAGGTCTAGCTGTACTTGCAAAATTTTCTAAGAGTTTTATAAAATTTTCGTTTAATGCTTCTCCAAACCCGCTGTAATTTTTACCTATAAGAGTAAGGTCAGTAGACAAATCATCTATCTGTCCATCCGATACTGTGGTTAATGTTGTTCCGTCTGATTTGGTAATTAAATATGCCATATTTTATCTCTTAGAATATTGGTGGTCCTGAACGGATAATGTAGTTCAATGTCAAATAAGGGTTCATAATTGAAAAACTCTGTCCCAATTGAGCTGTTGTATAAGTCTCAGTTTGTCCCGGTCCCATAACTCCACCTGAACTAGGTAGATACTGCATCTGACCAGGGGTAGTAGGTCCTCTTCCTAAGAAGGCGCCTTGTCCTGGCTCTATTCCTACAGGGCTTGCTGTATCTAATCTAGTAGCGTAGTATTGATTACCTCCCTTTGTACCGCTAGCATCTAATGCTTTGAAATCGTGTTCGTGTTGTGGTAGGTTTGTAATTGTTAAAGTATTTCTATAATCGCCGCTGGCGCCACCTAATGTTTGAGCTTGTGTGTCGTCAACTCGAGGAAGTAAAGAAGCAGTTCCAGTTCCTGTTCCCGGACCTGTAGCTGTAAATATAACCCCAACTGTTGACGAACTAGCACCGATTGATGTCCAATTGGTTGATCCTACGCTGGAAATAGAATACCTACGTCCGATAACAAAATTCCCTGCTGGTACTGTTTCTCCACTAGGAAGGCCGCCGCCTGCATCTACGAATCCACCGCCCAACGGAACAGTATTGGCATTATCCATATTATGTTTGCCAAGAGGGAATCTTCCTCTCAAGTCAGGCAATACAAAGGTTAAACCATTTTGTCCCCTAAACGGAGTTCCATAAGTGGTGCCAATAATATTATATAAATCTCTATACTTGGCAATTTCTTGTTCACTTCCATCACAGAGTAAGAATCCAACTGGTGCAGTTGCTCCTGCATATGGAAGAATAGTTCCGATCGGAATACCTAAATCTCCAACAAAGGTATTTCTAGTTTGCTTCAATAAGCCTTCACCTGCTCTGAAAACCAAAACATAGTCGTCTTTTAAAGAAATATTTGGGCTAGGTTCAACTTTACTAGAAATGATACCGCTAGTAATTACAGTATCAAAAACTTTAGTCGTTCCGCCAACTTGACCGTCAAAAGTAATAGGCAAAGAAGTTATGTCTCCTTGCATACGGAAAGTTGTTGGAAAGCGTAAATTAGTAGCTGTAGTAGCATTTCCGATAATGTTTCCTTGCAATGCTCCGACTAACGTATCTGCAATTAATGTTTTAGTTCTAACAGTATTCCAACGTCTTGTTATAGTTCCGCTATCATACCTTTCTGTTTCTCTTGGTTCGATTGACGTAGTAATAGTTTGTCCATATACATCAATGTCTTTTCCAACGAGTACATTCTTAGTTACTGCCATACCGCCGGCAGTTCTAAAACTGCCATTGTTAAAGTTTGTGCTCTCCGCAGTATTTGTTAGAATTAAACTTCCGTCAGTTTTAATATTTCCGCTAACAGTTAATGCTTCGTCCGGTGCTGCTACATTAATGCCAACTGTATTATTAATGACTTTTAAAATTGTATCAGGAACACCGTTTCGATTTGTCTGTAAATCAATGCTTGATCCAGGAGTAGCATTATAAATCTTTGCTGCCGTTGAACTTGTAGTTAAACTAAATGTTCCGTCTACACCTAAAGTTAGGCCACCATTATTTCTTATGTTAAAACCTTGTTCTGTAGTATTAGTTGTATCAGTACGTAAAAACTTTGCTGCCGGTATTGCCGTACCTGCAACGTTTAAAGCATCAGCGGCAATCGCTGTTCCGTAAAATTTAGGACTAAAACCACCTTCACCGATATCAATGTTAGTAATATTAATACCTGTTTTAATTGCAGGAAATCCGTTGATAGAATTTTTAGGAGTAAAACTATCTTTGCTGATAATGATCATAGGATCATCGTCGATGTAGATTGTAAGCACTACTCTATCAAAGTTGTCACTGTCAATGACAGATTCCACAACCGGTCCACTTCGTAGACCAGAACTAAAATTAGGTCCTACTAGAATCCAACTTGATCCTGAAAATACATATAGCTGTTGGTTAGTAGTATCAACCCATAGTTCGCCAACGCGACTGGTTTCTACACTAGGTTCAGTTGTAGATTTTTGAATATTTGATGCTGCTTTCCATTGTGTGTTATCCCATATTTGAAGAATACCTTCTATGGAATTATACCATAATTGTCCTTCAACTGGGTTAGTTGGTGCTGCACCGCTAGAGAAATTTTCTAATAGGTGTAAGAAATTCTCAGCAATAATTTGACCGTAGCCGGTAACATTTCGACCTGGAAAAATTATACTTGTATCTTGATTGGAAGTATTATCAAAGACTGTTACTGGTGTCTTATTTTCTCTATCAGTAAAATTTACGGTATATGGCATTTAATTATACCTCCGTAAAGCCAGTTAGGCTTTGAATTCTAATTGTATAATCCACTTGAAGTAATCTATTCAAGGATTTTTGCACAGGGTGAAATACTACGTGAGTAAGAAGCTTTCCCTCACCGTTAGGGTTGTAACTTTTTAATCCTAACTCATCAAATACAAAGTTACCGTTCATATCTTGACTGTTGTCAAATGCCTGCTGGCCGACTGGTTCACCGTAATCTAGCAAACAACTAATAACAATGTCGCTGTAAGTAGCCCCACTGATATGGCGAATTTCCATTTTATTTCTTGTAGGATCTACGTTTTCTGTAGCATTTTGGTCTACAATTTTTGCATACGTTTGATTATACAGTCCTGTGTTTACACCAATAGTGTTAGGTGTTAGATATGTAATAAGACCAGTAGGATCAACAGTAGTGCCGCCACTGCCAAATGCCATTTGGTAGATCCAGCCCTGACCTTGGTTCGAAAGGGCATTAACCATTGCTATACTCATATTTTCATAATGAATAGCGTTTCTTTTGTCCTGAAAAACCTCTCCGGTTTCTGGATCAAAAATCTTGATATGTCCTTCAAAATGCCAGCCGGCTGTTTCGTTAGGTCGTTGATTTTCCTGTGTTTTTTGGTCTTTCATAGCAGTTTCACTTGTATTTTTCTGTTCCATAGTATATTTATTCAGGCAACTCAGTGGCTCTTTGTTTTAAAAATTTAGCAATTGCACCTTCATTTTTAACTAAGGTAACACCGCTAGACGCTGAATTTTCTCCTCTATCGTACCAAGTTTTTCCTGTCCTTCTAATAACTGTGATTCGAGTACCTGCCGGAACTGCGTTGGTTAATCTAATATAATTGTTAACTCCGTCTACGCTGAACTCAGCTTCAACTGTAACATCTCCCTCTGGACTTGTAATATTAATCGACTTATCGTAGATCGTAACAGGATCTTTTCTCAATCTTGTTCCTGCTGCAAATACTTCGATTTGATCGCAGGGTTCGTAACCAACAGGAATAGTAGACCTATACCAGCTAGTTCTATTAGAGACTGCAGGAGCAAATGGAAGAGGTCCTATTAATAAACTACTACCGTCACTGATAAAATCATAGCGTTCTTGTTCTTCGTTGTAAGGAACTGTTTCAGTTTTACTTACATCAACAACGTGACTTCCTACAGAATGAACTTCTTTAATTGCTGTACCAAAGCATCCTCTTCTTAGCTGCCCTAAGCTAGTTGATGTCTTTTCAAAATAATCAATCCTTTCGCCGTTAATCCATACTGTTCCAGGAATATTTCTACTCTTGATTGGTTCAAATAGATCAGCAGTATCTGAAACATTAATAGTTGTATCGTAATAATTTAAATCTTGTGTTAGAACAACTTCTTTTCTTAAACTAAACCTCTTGAAATGATAGATGTTTAACATATCTTTAAAGACTTCGTATCCGATAGGCTGTCTTCTTAGATAATTACCAAATTGTACAATTTTAACTTCGTCTGTGTTTAGCCCTAGTGATTTCATATAAACCACATTTCTAGGAATTGAAACATCGTAATCGATATCTTGAGTTAGTCTCAAGCCGTTTCTATAGACCCAGATATAGCTTGCACTTACAGGTTCGCTTGATAACTGATATTGTACCTTTCCACCTGTAAATTGATCAGTTACTATATTCATACTTGGATATTCGCTGAACCAAGTTACTATAATTTGATCGCCTTCTTGAAGAGTCGTAGTACTATCGTTTTCTACAAAAGAAGTTCCAGAGAAAACAATATTGTTGTTTTCAAATCTATACTGACTTCTAATATCAACTATAATTTTTATTTCGTCGCCTATTGACAGAATGTCAGAATCGATTGTAACTAGATTGTTATTTCCATCATAATTATAATCTAGAATATATCTCTTTAATTCATTATTAATATAGACTTGAATATTTTCTTGAGTAGCTGTATTTGGTGCTTCTACTGGATCTCTTCCAATATTAAAGACATTGTTTGTTCCGGTATAGACTGCAAATACAGAATCGACGCCTTTTAATTGTTTTCCATTAATCTCAACTAAAGTTGATCCAGATGCACTAGCTCTTTCAAGATTTACAAATTTATCTAAGTCATAACTTAATGTGCTTCCGTCAAAAATAACAACTTGCTGATTTACTCTTACTAAAGGTGCAGACGATGAATCTACATCTAAGATTGCTCCTAGACAAACAATTTTTATTACTTGTCTATTTGCAGGCTTGTTAGGAAATTGTATCAGTGTTTTATTTGTTACCTCTAAAAATTCAGAGCTGTTAAGTGGAATAGAATCTATACTAATTCCATCAACAGTTACTACTACAGATGCCGTATCAGAGTAGTTTGCTCTTGTTAGATATAAACTAGTATCGCCGTCTGCTATAAATTCTTGATAATCTAAAATTGCGGCGCCACCGATACCTATGGAAATAATCTCAACTACTGATCCTAATTCAGGCGGAGTTATTAGAACAATTTCATTTGTAACGTAGTCAATTTCGTAACCTAATGTACTGTCTTCTCCTTCCATTTCTATTTTAATTTTATCAATATAAACAACAACAGATTGAGGTTCTAAAACAGTTAAACCGATTGGGTATCGACGATTCTTGCCGTTTCCATATTTTATCGTAGCCTGCAATGGTGTTGCGCCAGTTTGAACAGTATGGAATACCTTAATAGAAACGCTTTCTAATACCTGTCCAGGAATATTTTCCTCTGGCGCTGGTACTTGATCCGGGCTAATAAATTTACTGCCATCGACTACAATATCTTCTGCTGCTGTACCGGTAGCAGTAGTATATGCATTGTCAATAACACTAAACGAGCCTCCGCTGAGTTTTGTATCAAGAATGTTAGCATCAGTAATATTAACAGTACCGTCGCTTTCTATAGGACGGAAAATTAGTGTATCTCCGGCATTTACTTGTATAAACTGTCCAACTTCGATATTACGTGTAACACCATCTCCAACAAAAGTTGGCATAACTGCGTTTGGATTTGTAACTCCCGAAGAGTCGCCGCCAGTTGATCCGTCTTCATATACTATAAAGTTTGGATCATCGATTCTAATCGTTGCAGGTTCACTAACAGTTTCGCTATAAACTACCACCGGAGCACCAGCTGAATCTAATGTGTCTATTGTACGAGCAGCACCGGATCCAAATCTCTTAATGTAAACAGATATTTGTTGTCCAACAGGCGGAACTGAAGGTAGTGTAACATATGTGGTACTACCATCAGCGATATAATAATAATCACTATTTGGTTCTACAGAATCCCAAGTATCAGTGAACCAAGGAAGTGCGTCCCAGCCTCCGCTAACATCGAAGGTAGTTCCTTGAATTTGAACTCCGCCAAAATCAATACCTGTCATTAATTGGCCAATTTCTTTACCGATCATTCCTTCAGTCGGGCTATAATATTTGTTGATTCTATCAACTGCTGTTAAAGCGTCATCGCTCTTTTCATAGATAATAACAATATTATCTCCTGCGGCAGGAAGATTATTTAATTTTAACTTTCCTCTTAATAGCTCGTATGCATCTGTACTTGATTTATAGAACGTTATAGAATAGTCACTATCTAAAATAATTTCACTGTTTATTTCTACAGAAATTTTTGTTTTATCTCTTGTTGGAGGATAATTTAGATTAAAGATAGCAGTAAATCCATCAGCAACAAATGTCTGTTCGTAGATGTAATCTGTAGTATCTCCCGACTTTGAAGTTCTATCAAATTTTAATGCTAGGTTGAACGTTCTTACCTTAGAATCACCTAGTATAGGAACTACTCGACCAATTTGTCCTGACGATCCATTTCCGCCAACAAGTGTTGCTGTTGCTGTTTTATAACCGCTACCAGTAGTCAACATCTTGATGCCTATTACAGACCCGTTACTGATAAAGGCCTGTGCAGTTGCACCAGAACCGTCGCCTTCGATAAACACTCGTGGGGGCTGAACATAATTTGCTCCTGGATACGCAATCTCTATAGAAGTTATTGAATATCCGTTGTTATCTTTCCACCACTTATGCGGGTATGAATCAATAACGCTAGAATTTTCTAAGACAGGAAGAATCTGACCTTCTCTAGTGTCGTACACTGGAGGAACGTCAAAATCAGTAATTGCAGCACCTTGTCTATCAATGTCTGTGTACCTACTAGTGTATTCTCTAATAGTAGTTCTAAAAGGTTTTACTTCTTCTAAGTATTGTTGGAAGCTAGACAAGTTATCATTTTTATAATTTGTCTTTTGATCTAAATCTCCAACATTATGAATAGCATTTAAGAAACTTGTTTTAAATGCCCAGTCAACATAAAGTTGCTCTGAGAAAATATATCTCATACTTGTAAAGAATAGTTTATTCCACTCTGCTGCTAAGTCATCAATGAATATATTTTCTTTAACAGCCTTAAGAATAAATCTCAACTCTTGTGTTGGTTGATTATCATAGGTAATCTCATCGTAAGTTGTTTGAAAGTCATAAACTCGAAGATCGTATAACTTTTGACTTAATTGAATAGTTCCGTTCTGGCGGCCAACTAATTTATAATTTTCTAAAATATCCCCTGTGCCAGATTCAACTTTTTCTAATAATGCCCAGCCACCATTTGCGTATTCTTTGATTTTAACAATAGCATTAAGGTCTAAATTAATAGTTGGTTCTAAATAAAGATCAGTTATCTCTTTGGTTATCCTAGTAGTATTACTATATCCTGTTGCATACCAATCGGCATAGCTCCAATATTTTGTAGTATCGTATGCCTGTACTTTGTTTTTATAAAAACCTTCTCTTGAACTATCCCAGAAATATATACTCCACGAACCATTAAATGTATTGTCAGATTTTACTAATACTGAAAAACTTCTAGCAGTAACTTCAGCTGATGTATATTTTTTACCTCGTTGTATAATTGTTATAGAATCTACTCTACCTTGAGTATCTAATGTCACCGAAGCTTTCGCCCCTGTGCCGTTACCAACAATTGTAATAGGAGGAGCTTTTCTATAACCAAATCCCGAATCGATAATATCTATTGTGTCTATTTCGCCATCTACAATGTTTGCACTAAAAATTGCAGGACGAATTCTAACAATACCAACTTCGCTGAGTTCAGCATAAGTGTCTACACTAACATCATATAAGTTCAAACTTTCGCTAGGAATCGGATCGACTTCGTTTAGATTATCAAAATCGATAAGATCGCTGAACGGTTTTGTTTCTAAAATTCCATTAATTCTATCAACAACAATTTTAAGAGCAGTAGATCTATTGACAAACATTGTTTGAATAGGCCTAAATGCCAGACCATAACGCTGCTTAGGTAGCAGAGTAGGATCAGGCACCGGATTACCAGCTTGGTTAAATCCAACTAGACTGTCGATCCATTTTTGTTCCAAGGCAGGGCTGGGTAGGCTGTCTTCTACGCCTTCTGTTAATAATTGATATTCTGTATGAACAGCATTTGGCTGTCTTTCAGAATTATAGTATTCTATGTTTATTAACGCAGAATCTCCGGTAATAATAGAATTTAAATTATAAGCAATATACTTGTCTGAAGATATTATAGCTAGAATCGGAGCTCCGGAGGCTGAAGGGTTACTGATTAAATTAGCTACATCAGCAGAAGATATATTTCTACCAATAACATTTTTTGGAATAACGGTTTTATTCTTGACCCAGAAATAATATTTTGTTCCGTACTGCTGTCCGGTTGTTGGGTTCAATAAAATTTTCTTAGAATAAACTGTATTTCCGTACAGCGGTTGTCCTGAAATATTTGCAGCAAGGCCATCTACAGTATCTGCTGTCTTTGCCCAATCTGCCGGAGTTATTGTACTTTCTACCCATTCGTAGACATCGATGCTTGAACCAACAGCCTGCTGATTCCAATTACCGGCTCTATATGCTAGGTCGCCTTGTTCGTAATGTATCCATTTAGCAGTGCTGGTGTTCCACCATAGTACTCCTACATTTTTCTCAAACCAAGCACTATCAGCATCGACAGTAACTTCGTCGATTCCCAAAGTGTAAGTTGCAGGATCATAAGGAGTTTTAAATTTAATCTCTTGTTCTGCTCGACCTAAGATCTTAAACTTGTTAGGATCAATAATATCCAAGTCTCCTAGTTTGACAAAATTCTTATCATCATAGACAGCTACACTTTTTAACAAATCAATATTAACTTGAGGTTCTTGTGTTGCTAAAATTGTTAAACTGTTTTTAGTCGGATCTTTTCTAAATATTCTAGTATTACCAACTACGTTTCCATCAACTGTATATGTCGGAGATCCTACAACAATCACCGATGCTGTAGAATCAATAGAACTTCCAAACCCTTCATTAGCGGTTAATGCTGCTTCTAATTTTTCTGCTAAAATGTAAGTATTGTCTTTTCTTTCAAAAACATAAACCTGTCCAGGATATCCTTGATCTTTAATAAATCGTGTTCTGTTTCCATCAAAACGTGTTTGGCCGCCATCAAATACTGCTGGCAACTTAAAAGGAGTGTTTTTAGCACTGACAACAATTCTTTCAGTTCTTTCACTGATAGAAACAGTCGACCCAAACAATTCGTTATTGTAAACTTCATAGCTTTGAAGTTTTTGTTTTAATCTAAACGACGGTGTAGTAGAATCAACTTCAAGCATAAACACATACACAGCGCCTTGACTCTGAAGATTTATGTCTGCCATTGGACTAGAAACTACCAAGGTAGTTCCTGAATAATCGATATCCAATGCATACCCAAATAAGTTACCCGAGTCAATTAATTCTTCTTTTGTTATATCACTATATAAATCTAGACTACCGGCATTTATAGTTTGATTTAACTCATAGAAATCATACGCATTTTTCTTATAGATATAAATCTTTCCTGACTGCGTCATACTTTCCGTAGCAAGCAATTGCCAAGGACTTGCCGGTGGGGCTTCTGTACCGCCGTAGGCTTTAGATAATCCTGCAGAATCTCCAAAGTGTTGAAGTTTATAAAAACTACCATTAGTATATTTTACAACATCACCTTCTACATATTCTTGATATTCGTTCCACAGTCCTCTGTAATTTATAAAATATTGACCGTCACTTTCAGGAGCACCTACAACTAAGATAGATCCATCTCTACTCATAGTCATAGTAGTACCAAACTTATCTCCTATCTTAACTAGTTCAGCAATCTGAGAAGTTGCAGATAAACCTGCAGGGATTGTTGAATCATCTAACAATGACGCAGTGTTGTTTTCATCATAGATAGCAACGTTAGTAGGCAACGAACTTTGCGTTGGAATAGGATCCAATCTTTCCCACTGTCCAGATTCGATAGTAATTGTACTTCCGTCGCCTTGCTGGTCTTCTAACGATCTCCAATAACTGTTATCGTGCCATACTATAGACCCTTCTTCGTAGAATCCGGTTCTAGCCTGATCATAAACGCCTTTATAATATTGATTTTCAATAAACTGCCATTCTCTTGCAATAGTTGGATACTTTCTAATAATAGAATTACCCATTTCTAAAGTTGCTGAAGAGAAATAATATAACACGCCAGGTGTTGATTCAGTTACTACAATCTGCACTTTTCTTGTAGTGGCTACTGTAAATTTTGAAATGTACTGTGCCTGAGTTACTGCAACATTGTCTATGTAATAAGTGACTCCAACTGTGTAAAGTGTGCCTCCGCCTAGTGTGCCGCTAATATTATCAGCACTGAAATTTAGAGGATGTTTATTAGTTACTGTTCCTGTTTCCGGATTAGGAAAGTACACATTGCTAAGATCAGTTTGATCAAATATGTAGGTATTACCTACCAATAATGTTATATTTGATCTGTAAACATTGTTGATATAAAATTTATTTCCAGAATCCATTCCCTGAGCAGGACCAACAGTTACATTATAAACAATTGTTTCGCCGTTATTCGCAGTTAGGGGAGCATACTTGTATAGGTAAACTCTACCTGTGTCTAATAATGATCCAGGTGCAGATACTGCCATATAATAATTGTTATCCGAAACACCAATGCTTATACTTGAACCAAAGTTTTCGTAGGCAGCTTGTCTAGGACTTACAAAGCTGTATTTTTCTACCCAGTTTTGTCCACTCCACTCATATAAAGATATAACACCTTGTTCTTGATATCCTACATTTGAGCCGTTGCTATTGGCTGTAATTATTGTTGCTAATTCCCAATCTTCGGAATTAATTGTAATTGTGCTGCCGTCTGCAGGAACAATATCAATTTTAGCTCTCCACAGCTTACCTCTGAAGACAACCATGTCTCCCTGACTATAAGACTGTGTTGAATCATAGTCTTTCTTATAATCACTACGAATACCCGAAGCTCTAGGAGAACCTATTGCTAGCCAACGACCATCTGGACTTGCTGCTAGCACTTCCCCAAATACTCCTGCTGTTCCAGAACTTACTACATTAGGCCTGTTTAAAATCTGGAAGGGGCGTAGCCCTTGAGGTCTTTCTGCATAAGAAACAACAATATTAGAACTGGGCATCGACGACAGTGTTTGAGTAAGTATGTCGATGTAAAGAACCGCGGAGCCGTTGCCTACAGGACTTGTAGTTCCATATTCGTCAATTTCTACCGAAGTAAACTGTTTTTGTTTTTCTAAAACTTCCCATTTATTATCTTGGTTATTGTCTATCCAAAACTTTGCGCCGCCAGTAGCAGTTGCAGCCTTAGATAAATCAATATTCTGATAGTCTGCAAATCTAGCTTCTGTAAACAATTCTAAATTAACGTTAGTGCTAGAATCCCAAGCAGGTGCTTTAGCATCTTTGCTTATTTGAATTACTAAAGATCTAGAATTTGGTTTTTCTGTAATTTTAAAAAATCCTTCAAGATTCTCAATACCACGAATACCAAAAATGTCATCGATTGATAAATTGTGAGCTCTGTTAAAAACTAATTCAACTCTAGTCTTATTAACATTTAAGTCAGTTAATAATAGTAATTTAGAAACGTTATATCTAAAAACAGTCCAGGTATTTTTATAGAAAGAAATCCAGACGTGTGCATTTTCTTCAAATTCAGTTATGTTGAGATTTAAAATATCATCATAACTTTTTACTGCGAAATCAACATCCAACGCACTAACGTACCCAGCGGTTCTAGACGACAGCGGATAATCTTTAGTTGGATTAATATTAGCTGTGAAAGGTATAGGAGATACTGTAAAATTCTTTTCAGGAATTCTCATATACAAATCTAACACATCTGTAGATTCTTCTGTTGGAGCTAAAAGAATTGGCTGCGGATTAATCTTGAAATCATTTTTATAAATTCTAAATTCAGTTTCGCTAAACTGTTCTGTTCCGCCAAAGCGGCCAACTCTAAATGCCCATTCCTCATTTAGTTCAATACCGCCAGATGAAGTTCTGCTGAGTTTATCAAAAACTTTAGTAACAGCATTAGATGTACCTTTTTCTTTGATAAATCCTTGGTAAATTCTAAACTGGCTCACATTGTCTTCTGCCATTTCTTGCAGATATTCTCTAGTCTGGTAACCAACTACGTGACGACTTAGGTCACGTTGACTGCTTCCTAGTCCGTCTGCATCTGTCTCAAAATAGTCTTCAAATTGATTAATTCTATAATCAAAATTAGAAACTAGTCCCTTAGTTGGAGTGGTGTCTAATTTTTCCCAAACGCCAGTATTGAATGTATCAGAACCTATCTGATTTTCTTTGCTTACCCAATTAAAAGATTTATAAGAAACAATATCTCCTAATCGATAATCAGTATACGGTTGCCATTGATCAATGTTTACATTATCAAATAAGAATCCAGGGCTGGTATAGTCACCGTCCCAATCAACTGTACGGAAGCCGCGACTCTTGATACGCTCTTGACGATATCCGGTAGTCTTGTCATAAATGACATCATTGAAAACAGTTCGATCATCAAATAATGTAACGTGTTCTTTTAATACAAAATAAATTTTTAAGAAATAAATTCCTTCAGTAGTGTTAACTGTACTAACTTTTACTTTCTTAAAATCTCTAGTAACATTTAAAAATATAGGAAGTAAAGGAGAACCATCTGCCTTATAAATTTGATAGTCGTAGAAACTGTCAAACAAGCTATCAGCTACACCTGCAGGGATAGCTGCATCAACTTGTTCTGCGCTAGGACTTAATGTTAAAAGACTGCCTATTGCCCAATTATGTTTTGTCCAAAACAAAAACTCTTTACAGCTAGTTTGCCAGTTATAGGCTGTTTGTGTTTCAGAATCATATCTTTCAAAACTAAACCCTTCGTTGATCAACCAAGCCTGATATCCTAGAACAAAGTCAACAACTGCTTGTCTTGATGTCAATACCGTACCATAGTATAATCTTTCAACTTTTATTTGATTGAAAGTTCTTCTAAAGAATGCATCAACTCCGCCCACAACAGGTAGCTTAGGAAGCAATTTCCATAGACTCTTATCAAAAGAGTCCCCGCTAGTGTGACTCTTCAATGCTCGATAAAATGAGTTTTGAGTTCTTACAATATCGCCATTGCCGTATAATTTGCCAGCTGTCCAATCTAAAAAGTCTGCACTTACTCCGCCAACGCTCATCAACGGATCAACACTGCTGGCAATTGGTTTATAATAATTAAAGTACGGTTGTTGATTGTCGTAACCTTTGATTTTCCAACCTTCGGCTAATTTCTCAATTAGTATTCCGCTATAAGAGATACTCTTTATTGGCACACTGATATTAAAAATAATATCGTAGTTTTCATTAGGAACATATACGCTGCTTGAAGTAGCACTAGGATTCTTGCTATCTAACAAATATTTTTGTTCTGTTTGGTCAACGAAGCCCGACATTCTTGTAGAAAGCTGAACATTAATATTTGTAAGTTTGTCTAATAACGTCGAATCTGGTAAGTTTTTGTTTCTTATATAACTTGAAATAAAATTACTCAAACCCGAAGTCTGTTGATTACCCACTGATGGTAATTCAAGATCTGCTAACGTAGTAAAAATTCCAGTCGATGTATGAATTGTTTGATTTGATTTATTCACAGAAGTTCTAGATCTGTCAAAACTATCTGTTATAAACTCAAATGGCTTTAATAGGCAAAGTGCAGAAATTACAGCAAACGGCCACTCAGAAGTTGATCTCCAAGCATATTCCACTGGGCTAAGATCGCCTAGTCTATAATCACCTTGATTGTTGATTAAAGTAAAATCGTTGGCAACTCCAGAATCTAAAGGACTTAGTAAATTGCCATCTCCATCTGTAGGTATATGTCCTACAATACCAGGTCTAGCATATCGACTGTAAGTTCCCGCTCTAGACCCTCTTCGAATTATACCCTCTTGAATATCTTCCCATAGGATAAGGTTGCCGCGTGTATACGGAGCAGGACCATATTCTGCTTCCCACCAATCTGGCTGCTCACTGAACCCTAACATTTCCCAAGGGCGTGTATGAGGTCTAGTTGTATCATAGAACCATTGATAAACTCCTCTCCAATATCCAGGAAGAGATATAGTTCTTGTAGGGCCTGTCATATTTGAATAGGTATAGGTAAAACTATTTTCGCTATCAAAATAAGCAGCACTATTAGTATAATCAATATCGGTATTAGAAACCCATCTCAAGAAATCTTGACTAACAATTAAATCTAAGTCTTGTTTACTGTATAAAGAATTTCCGTAGTATCCGCCTAAAATAGAATCAATATCAAATACAGATTCGTCGTAGTTAACTTTAATATTATTGTATATTCTTAATTCTAATTCAAGAATTGCGTCATCTCTATAATCGTTATAGGCTGTTATAATACTTCCATCGTGGCCTTGTATAACCATTCTAGGTGTTACAAAAGTATCATCTAGGAATTTCTGCGGAGTATATTTTTTATACAATCCTAATTTTGTAGGAGTACAAGGAATATAATTGTAAGCAGTAGATGTATACTCTCTAATAACAATTAGATCTCCTTCTGCGAGATCTAGAAGTAATCTAACAAAACCAAAAGTGCTGTCAAAGATGTAATCTTTTCCATTGAGTAATTGAGAACCATTTCTATAAACATAAACGGCTTTTCGGCTCAGAGTATTCAAATCAAACTTTTCACTTAATGCAAATACCTTAATACCTTCATCTTCAACTTCGTAATTAATATCCGTGTAAGCACCGCTACCGATCATATCTGTGTCAGAAAACGGACTTGTGGAATCTTTAGCAGCACCAATAGAAGAAATTATTTGATCTACAAACTCTGCGGTATCACCGTTGAAATTAGATTCTGTTATTCTTTTTAAGAAATCATTTTTAAAATTGCTGTAATTTTTTAAAGAATATTGTATAGACTTAATAATATTAATATTCTTATCACATAACAATGTGATAGCCAATGGTGCTATTCCAGAGTGTTTTAAGAATCTCATTGCTCGAGATTGGTAACCGTTGATGTCTCTGAGATTGCTGTTTCCAGGATATACTCCTGTAAAGTTAGAATCAACTTCTAAAGCAGAAGTTAAATGATCAATTGCCTGCCCTAGAGTAAATGATTTTAAATTTTGATTTAATGGATTCTTTTCAAGACCGTGGGGTATCTGATAATATCCTCTATCTGGATCTATGTTGGCAAAAATCTTTATCGATACTACATCGCCTACTGATAATACTTTGTCAAAAACAAATTTACCGTTGGTTCGTGTATAAGAATCGTATCTGATGCCATTTAGATAAACAATCAATGTCGATTCTAAAGTATTAAAAATTTCCCAATTTACTGTTTTTAATTCTACAAAATCAGATAATTCGGATACTATAACACTGTCTAGTATAGGTTGAAGATATGCAGGATCAGTTGATACCCATCCGTTAGAGAATTCATCTAAAGGATTAAATCTATAAAAACCTGTATTAAGATTTATAGAAACAGTTTCTTGATTAACCGAGTATGAAAAAGAATCGCTGTCTAAATTATATTGAAATAGTATATCTCCCACATTATCGATATTGAGATAATCTAAACTAAAACCTAACTCGATGTCGTTTACACTATTTCCAATTTTATAACCTATTATCGGTGTACCAACAAAAGAGGTCGCATTGTAGGTTTCCTCGTTGCCAAAGCTGACACCGTTAACGTCAAATATATCAAATAACGGAGGTTGATTAACTTTTGTTTTTCGCTGACTCTGAACCCAGCCAGTACCATTAAAATGGTACATCAATCCTTTATTAACATTTCCTGCTCTTACTAAAACTGATTCACCTAATAAAGGTTCTGAATCATCAGTGCTTTTAAGAGTTATTTGTTTAACACCGTTGTGTGTTATAAAATTAACTTGATAGATTTTGTTGTTAGCTAACGTATCTGTATCTGCTGTGAATAAAACTCTAGCACCTTGATACAGAAATTCTCCATCTACGCTATATCCAGCACTACCTTCAATAGTAGAAAATACGTCTGTGGTAAATGTATCAATAAAATCAACTGGACGCTTAGCCACGCTGCCGTGATTGAATAGCTGTAGATTAGGTCTAAATTCTATAATAGGTCTTTTAGCTCTAAAACTATCGCCTGCTTCGAAATCAGTGCCGTTTAGCTGATGAGCCTTTTCTAATACCGATTTATGGAACCAACGATTATATCTGCTCCACGGATTATTATCTATACTTGCACGACAAATAGTGATATAATCTTTTTCTCCAGGATAAGAAGTTGCATCGTCAAACGGTTCTGAGTCGAATCCGTCGTTGTCAAAAATAACTTCTGGAATTTGACTAGTAATAATAGGAACTTCGAGGTCACTAAATTTAATTAATGAAATTTCTCTTCCGACCTTTTCGACTAACCAGTTGCTTTTGGCATATTTAGAAGGAGTAACTTTGCCGCCAAATCTCACAATTAGGCCGTTACTAAACTCTATTCCATTACTGCTGGTATAGGTTTCTTTTCCTAAAATTTCTTTATCGATGTTGATACTTGTATTTTCTTCAATGTCTTGAATTAAGAAACGTCCGAATCTATCGGGATTAATAGCACTTTGATAGTAAAGGATGTCTGGGGCATCAAGAGGAACTTCAAATGTAACTGTTCCATTAGTTGCTCCGTTATTGGTTACACCTTTTTCGTAATCAAATTTACTAGTGCTTACATTTTCGTCAACAATTTCCCATTCGGGACCTTCGACTATAGTGCCGTCAACACTAGCTGTAATGTAAGTCAACGCTCTCCATAATTTGCCATCGTAGACTGCTAGCTGATTAGGAATGTAGGGAAGGATAGGATTATAATTTAGGCTTCCTGTATCAAAAGCTGTTCTAATATAGAATCCTTCTCTAGGACTGTTAACATTAAATTTGTAAGTTTGTCCTCTATATAATGTTAGAGTAGGATTATTTGTTAGACCGTCAGGATGGAAAATCCAAGTTGAAGTTGTGCCTTGACGAACACGATAGGTGCTGATAATCTCATTACCTTGACCAAGAACTTTAACACTAGGAGGCCCGCTTGGCGCCCAGTAATATTCTCTAAAGTTTACAAACTTATCCCAGGTAATAGGAGGATCCCAACTATAGTGATCCTGACTAGTTACAAAATCGTCTCTTTCAGTTAAGTTTCCAAAAGACTGAATTTGATTTTTAAAATCAACATAGTCGTAAAAATTTTCAACAACATCTCTATTATTTCTAATAACAACGCCAGTCTCTAGCTGATATCTACTTCTTAAAGAATCATCATTATCCAGATATATGTCATTGCCTTTATAGGTCTTTCCAAATCTTTTTCCAATGTAACCTACAGTTTTATCTAAAGCACCAGGTTGTATTAATGGATCGACCACAGCAGCCATAAACTTACTGTTTGTTTCGGTCTTGAAAACCTGAGGTAATAGATCTACTGATCTGCGAATAGGAATGCCGCTGTTTGGATAAATTTCATCTGCCATTGTTTTTAACCTAAATTACGATGATACAACGCTAGAGGCGCTGACCTTTATTTCACTTGCTGTAATAGCTGTAACAATTACAA
>JACCDW010727003.1_pt1 | contig 45169 bp, 36 predicted proteins | sample 7449781 | NCBI WGS metagenome assembly JACCDW01 (sample SAMN15323449, study PRJNA562643) | freshwater metagenome | isolation source: river surface water | place: USA:Blue River Watershed | collected 2017-08-18
ACCAACAGAGCCACTTCCACATCTTTAAACGCCTCAACGGGGTCGCTGTGTGCGCTCATGGACTGCAGCAAAGGGAATGCGCAGTCATCGAGTTCCATCATCACGCCTTTGAGCGCTTTCTGGGCTTTCTCGTCGGGAATTTCGAGCAGCTGCAAAATCACTGGCTGATCTTTACCGAGCATTTCACCCGAAGCGATACGGAACAAGAGGGCGTAACCGATCTGGCCTGCGGCACCAGTGACCGCAACACGCACGGCGGGTTTAGACATAACTATCTCCGATAGAACTGAGAGGATTGTGGGAATGGGTTAACAGCGAGTTTAGCTTTTTTGCTGCCCCGCCGACCTAGCTGGCGCGACAACTGAAATCTGGGCGGAATGCTAGTCCAAATTGTGCAAAGCGTCAATAATCTTATATCTTATATAAGACACAAGAGTAGTGGACTTGTGGGGCGAGCTATGCCACAATGCCAGCATGAGTTTCCATGTTTCCTGTCATGTCTGATCCAGCACGCAGTCGAAGCCTTCCTTCGGGGCAGGTCGCAAGCGCTGCTGCGTTCAGCCCGCTCTACCAGCAGATCAAAGCCCTGCTGGTGCAAGCGCTTGACGCTGGTGAATGGAAACCAGGCGAATCCATTCCTAGCGAAATCGAACTGGCATCCCGTTTTCAGGTGAGCCAGGGAACGGTACGTAAGGCAGTTGACGAGCTTGCAGCCGAGCATCTGTTGACGCGCAGGCAGGGGAAGGGAACGTTTGTATCGACCCACCACGAGCCCCGCGTGCGTTTTCGTTTTTTGCGTCTTGCACCCAACGAAGGGGAGCCCCAACCCGCAGAGAGCCAGGTGCTGGACTGTAGGCGAATCAGAGCGAATGCAGAAATGGCGCGTGCGCTAGAGCTCAAATCTGGCGATCCGGTTGTCGCGATTCGCCGTTTGTTGTCTTTTGCAGGCACGCCAACCGTGGTAGACGACATCTATTTGCCTGGTGCTTTATTTAAGGGCCTTAGTGCAGATTTACTGAATGGGTACTCAGGACCCCTTTATGGATTGTTCGAATCCGAGTTCGGAATCAGCATGGTGCGCGCAGAGGAAAAGCTGCGCGCCGAGCTCGCTGAAACTGAAATCGCAAAGTGCCTCGGCCTTGAGCCCGGAATGCCCCTACTTTGCGTGGAGCGGATTTCTTATACGTACGCAAATCGTCCAGTAGAATTACGCGTTGGTCACTATGTGACAAGTCAATACTATTACCGTAACAGTTTGAATTAAAAGAAGTTTGTAGTTGATTTGAAAGCAAGGCTCGCATTAAGCGAAAATATAGTGTTTATCCTTAGTTAATTGTTCTCTCGTCGAGGTCGTTATGTCTGACTCAGCTTCCAAGCCGCGTCCTCAGTTCCGCAATATCGGAATCACCGATTTGATGGCGTATCGCTTGCCTATGGCCGGCAAAGTGTCAATTCTGCATCGTGTGAGTGGTGCGCTCCTGTTCCTCTGCCTGCCGGGCTTGATTGCCTTGTTTGCTATGAGCTTCTCTTCCGAAGCGGGGTTCAATGCAATGTCGACAGTTGTCGGCTTCCCGTTGGTCAAGCTGATTTTGCTTGTCTTGATCTGGGGTTACTTGCATCACTTCTGTGCAGGGATCCGCTACCTCGTGCTCGACATGCACATTGGTGTCGATAAAGAGTCGGCTGCCAAAAGCGCCAGCCTCGTTTTGGGCGTCAGTCTTGCTCTGACGGTTGTCTTCGCACTCAAACTATTCGGAGTCTGGTAATGGTTCCTGTCGAAAAAATTGGTCCAAAGCGCTTGGTAGTCGGCGCGCACTACGGAACAAGCGAGTTCATTATCCAGCGCGTGACCGCCATGATTTTGGCCGTCTACACGCTTGTGTTGCTCGTAGGCATCTTGACGATGTCTGGGTTCAACTACGCTGGCTGGAAAAATCTGTTTACGTTCACCTGTTTCTTCATTCCGATGGGACAGATTTTGGCAACGCTCGCGATGATCTCGCTCGCTTGGCATGCCTGGATCGGTGTGCGTGACATCTGGATGGACTACGTTAAGCCCGTAGGCCTTCGCCTCTTTTTACTGGTTCTGACTGTTTTGTGGTTAGTCGGATCGGTCGTGTACTTCGTACACATCCTCTGGAGAAATTAAGCCGTGGCTGCTGTCAAATCTTCTTTACCGCGCCGTCAGTTTGATGTGGTGGTCGTGGGTGCCGGTGGTGCCGGTATGCGTTGTTCGTTACAGCTCGCAAACGCTGGGCTGTCCGTTGCCGTTTTGTCCAAAGTGTTCCCAACCCGTTCGCACACGGTTGCTGCTCAAGGCGGTATCGGTGCATCGCTTGGTAACATGAGTGAGGACAACTGGTACTGGCACATGTATGACACAGTGAAAGGATCGGATTGGTTGGGTGACCAAGACGCGATCGAATTCATGTGTCGTGAAGCGCCCAATGCTGTGTATGAGCTTGAGCACTTTGGTATGCCTTTTGACCGTAACCCAGACGGTACGATTTATCAGCGTCCGTTCGGTGGTCACACTGCCAACTTTGGCGAAAAGCCTGTGCAGCGCGCCTGTGCTGCTGCTGACCGTACCGGTCATGCTTTGTTACACACGCTTTATCAGCGCAACGTTGCGTCACGTACGCAGTTTTTCGTTGAATGGATGGCGCTTGATCTGATCCGTAACGACGCGGGTGATGTTTTGGGTGTGACTGCACTCGAAATGGAAACCGGCGAAATTTACATTTTTGAAGCCAAGACAACCGTTATCGCAACTGGCGGTGCTGGACGTATCTGGGCCGCATCGACCAACGCCTTCATCAATACAGGTGATGGCATGGGTATGGCTGCTCGCGCAGGCATCCCGATGATGGACATGGAGTTCTGGCAGTTTCACCCCACCGGTGTGGCGGGCGCAGGCGTGCTCATCACTGAAGGTGTGCGCGGTGAAGGCGGTATCTTGTTGAACAAAGACGGCGAGCGCTTCATGGAGCGTTACGCACCAACCCTGAAAGACTTGGCGCCTCGCGACTTTATTTCGCGTTGTATGGACCAGGAGATTAAAGAAGGGCGGGGCTGTGGTCCGGACGGTGCCTATGTGCACTTGAAGTTGGATCACCTGGGTGCTGATGTGATCAACAAGCGTTTGCCATCGATTCTCGAAATCGGCCACAAGTTTGCAAACGTGGATGCGACAAAGGAGCCTATTCCAGTCGTTCCAACTATCCACTACCAGATGGGTGGTATTCCTTGTAACTACCACGGACAAGTTACAACCTGGGATGGCAAGCAGACCCAAGTTGTGAATGGTTTGTATGCAATCGGTGAGTGCTCGGCCACATCAGTCCACGGTGCGAACCGCTTGGGTACTAACTCGCTGTTGGACCTGATCGTGTTTGGTCGTGCAGCAGGTAATCACATCGTTGCCGCACATCCTGAGCGCCAGCGTTCGCATCAGCCTCTACCGCAAGCTTCGGTCGACTTCTCGCTGGATCGCGTCAACAAACTCGAATCCCGCACAAAGGGTGAGCGTACGCAAGTGGTTGGCAATGAAATTCGTAACGCGATGCAGCAGCACTGCGGTGTGTTCCGCACCATGGCCTCTTTGAAGGAAGGCGTTGCTAAGATTGATGCACTGGCTGAGAAAGTGGACAACATTGCGTTCCAAGACAAGTCGAAGGTGTTTAACACTGCACGTATCGAGGCACTTGAGCTGAGCAACATGATCGAAGTTGCGCGTTCAACGATTCACTCGGCCGCAGCCCGTACGGAAAGCCGTGGTGCGCATGCGCTGGATGATCATCCAAACCGTGACGACGATAACTGGATCAAGCACACGCTTTGGTATTCCAAAGGCAATCGCCTCGACTACAAACCCGTGCAGATGCAGCCACTCACCGTTGAGAGCTTCCCTCCCAAGACGCGTACATTCTAAGATCAGGACACCTGGAACACATCATGAGCACCAAACGCATCGTGAAGTTTGAAATCTACCGCTACGATCCAGACAAGGACGAGCGTCCCTACATGCAGAAACTTGAGGTTGAACTGCAGCCGACAGACAAGATGTTGCTTGATGCGTTGATTCGCATCAAGATGGACGTCGATGACAGTCTGGCGCTTCGTCGTTCATGCCGTGAAGGTGTTTGTGGCTCGGATGCCATGAACATTAACGGCAAGAACGGCTTGGCTTGCACAACCAACATGCTCGAATTGACTGAGCCAGTTGTGTTGCGTCCGTTGCCTGGTCTGCCAGTCATTCGAGATCTGATTGTTGATATGACGCACTTCTTCAATCAGTACCACTCGATTCGCCCATACCTGATCAACGACACGCCACCACCTGAGAAAGAGCGTCTTCAAACGCCCGCTGCACGCGAAGAGCTCGATGGTTTGTATGAGTGCATTTTGTGTGCGTGCTGTTCTACATCGTGCCCATCGTTCTGGTGGAACCCCGACAAGTTTGTGGGTCCTGCTGGGTTGTTGCAGGCGTACCGCTTTATTGCCGATACACGTGATCACGCAACGGGCGAACGTTTGGATAACCTCGAAGACCCATATCGCTTATTCCGTTGCCACACCATCATGAACTGTGTGGATGTGTGTCCGAAAGGTTTGAACCCAACGCGCGCCATCGGCAAGATCAAAGAAATGCTTGTGCGACGCACGGTATAGGATCGTTTAAAAAATGAGCAAACTATCAGACCTCGATCGCACACGCCTACGTTGGCGCGCGCGCCGTGGTCTGTTAGAAAACGATCTCATTATCACGCGATTTCTGGATGCGCACGAGACTGAGCTGACTGATCTTGATGTCAGTGCGCTGACCCAGTTGTTTGAACTTGGTGACAATGAATTATTGGATTTGCTTTTGGCACGTATCGAACCTGAGGGTGCGCTTGATAAGCCAGAAGTTAAATCAGTACTCACGCAGTTGCGCGCGGCTTAGTAAACTGACGCCCGCGAGCTTGTATCGAATCGAGAACTTTACAGAAGGAACCCAACGATGAAACTGTCCGACAAAAAAGCTACGCTCTCGTTCTCTGACGGCAGTCCCTCCGTCGAGTTTCCAATGTACGACGGTTCGGTCGGCCCTCAGGTCATCGACATCCGTAAGCTCTATGGTCAAACGGGTTTGTTTACCTATGATCCAGGCTTCCTTTCGACCGCGTCGTGTTCGTCAGACATTACATACATCGATGGTGACAAGGGTGAGTTGTTGTATCGCGGCTACCCAATCGAAGAGCTTGCTGTCAGCTGCGACTTCATGGATATCAGCTACCTGATCCTGAACGGTGAACTGCCAGACGGCGCCCAGAAAAAAGAGTTCGATAGCCTCGTGATGCACCACACAATGGTCAACGAGCAGATGCATTTCTTCCTGCGCGGATTCCGTCGCGATGCACACCCAATGGCTGTGTTGACGGGCTTGGTTGGTGCGCTGTCTGCCTTCTACCATGACTCGACAGACATCACGAACGCGCATCACCGCCATGTGTCAGCGATTCGTCTGATCGCTAAGATGCCAACGCTTGTTGCGATGGCTTATAAGTATTCGCAAGGCCAGCCTTACATCTACCCACAAAACAACTTGTCTTACACCGGCAACTTTTTGCGCATGATGTTTGCGACGCCGTGTGAAGAGTATGTTGTGAATCCTGTGGTTGAGCGCGCGCTTGACCGCATCTTCATTTTGCATGCAGACCACGAGCAGAATGCTTCGACCTCAACGGTTCGTCTGTGCGGTTCGTCCGGCACCAATCCATTCGCAGCTATCGCTTCGGGTGTGGCTTGTTTGTGGGGCCCAGCGCACGGCGGTGCGAACGAAGCCTGCTTGCAGATGTTGGAAGAACTACAGGCTAAAGGCGGTATGGCGAAGGTCGGCGAGTTCATGGAGCAAGTTAAAGACAAGAACTCTGGCGTACGTCTTATGGGCTTTGGACACCGTGTTTACAAGAACTACGATCCACGCGCGAAGTTGATGCAGCAGACTTGCAAAGAAGTGCTGGCAGCTTTGGGTCTTGAAAATGATCCGTTGTTCAAACTTGCGATGGAAGTTGAGCGTATCGCACTGGAAGACAAGTACTTCGTCGATCGTAAGCTCTATCCGAACGTTGACTTCTACTCTGGCATTGTTCAGCGTGCGATTGGTGTTCCAACCGCCTTGTTTACCGCAATCTTCGCACTGGCTCGTACAGTGGGCTGGATCGCGCAATGGAATGAGATGATCTCTGATCCTGAATACAAGATTGGCCGTCCACGCCAGTTGTATCAAGGCTCGGTGTCACGCCATGTGCCAAAGCGTAAGTGATGGCTAGCGTGAGTCTGCCGCGAGGTAGATAAAAAAAAGACTGCCAGATGGCAGTCTTTTTTTATGGACCAGAACTTTCTAGCGTTTCTCTGCTTCCATTTGTGCATCAACGACTGCAAGTGCGGTCATGTTGATCACGCGGCGTACTGTCGCACTGGTTGTGAGGATATGTACCGGACGTGCAGCACCGAGCAATACCGGTCCCATTGCGATGCCGTTGCTGCCGGTCATCTTCAATAGGTTGTAGGTCACGTTGCCTGTATCCAGATTAGGCGTGATCAACAAATTCGCTGTGCCTTTCAAGGTGCTGTCCGGATAGCTGGCCATGCGGATGCTTTCAGACAACGCAGAGTCAGCATGCATCTCGCCATCGACCTCAAGTGATGGTGCCCGCTCAGTGATCATCTGGCGTGCATGGGCCATCTTGCGTGACGAGTCTGTTGGTCTGCTACCAAAATTAGAGTGGGACAGCAGGGCGACCTTTGGCACGATCCCGAATCGACGCACTTCAGCCGCAGCCTGAATCGTCATGTCTGCAACTTGCTCGGCAGTTGGATTCTCGTTGACATGCGTGTCGCAGATAAACAAGGTCTGATCCGGCAGCATCAATACGTTCATTGTGGCAAAGGTAGATGCGCCTGGCTGCATACCAATGACGTCCTCAACGTACTTCAGTTGGTTGTCGAAGCGGCTGGTTATGCCGCAGATGACTGCATCTGCATCACCGCGCTTGAGCAACAACACGGCAATCAAGGTGTTGTGCTTGCGAACCATCGCTTTGGCAATAGTTGGAGTGATCCCGTCACGCCCTTTGAGTCGGTAGTACTCGGTCCAAGATTCGGTAAAGCGCACGTCGTCTTCTGGATCCACGATCTCGATATTCTTGCCGGCCTCAAGACGCAGACCCATTTTCTGAATCCGCATATTGATCACGGAAGGGCGACCGATCAGGATTGGATAGGCGATCTTTTCGTCTGATACCGTTTGAGCGGCGCGCAGTACGCGCTCATCTTCACCATCGGCGTACACCACGCGTTTTGGTGCGCGCTTGGCCTGCGTAAAGAGCGGGCTCATCAGCTGACCTGAGTGGTAGACCATCGAAAGCAGCTTTTGCTTGTAGGCCTCCATGTCCTTGATCGGACGACGTGCAACGCCCGAGTCTGCAGCGGCTTGCGCGACCGCTGGAGCGATTTGTACGATCAGTCTTGGATCAAATGGTTTTGGAATGATGTAGTCGGGACCGAAGGTCAGGTCTTGTCCTGCGTAGGCTTGCGCGACCTCGTCACTTTGTTCTGCTTCGGCGAGCTCAGCGATTGCTTTGACGCACGCGAGTTTCATCTCTTCGGTAATGCGGCTTGCACCCGCGTCGAGCGCGCCACGGAAGATGAAGGGGAAGCAAAGTACGTTGTTGACCTGGTTGGGGTAGTCAGAGCGGCCTGTTGCGATGATGCAGTCTGGGCGCGCAGCCTTTGCGATTTCAGGGCGGATCTCGGGCTCAGGGTTAGCAAGCGCCAAAATCAAAGGCTGCGTCCCCATGCTTTTGACCATCTCTGCATTGACGACACCCGCGGCAGAGCAGCCCAGGAAGACGTCCGCACCAACCATTGCGTCGGCCAGCGTACGCAATGAGGTTTTCTGTGCGTAACGCTTTTTGTTTTCTTCCATGTCGGCTTCGCGGCCTTCCCAGATTACTCCGCGCGAGTCGCACACAAAAATGTTGTTCTTGGAAATGCCTAAATGCACAAGCAAATCGAGGCAGGCAATGGCCGCAGCTCCAGCACCCGACACCACCAGCTTGACCTGGTCCATGCGTTTGCCGACAACCTTTAGGCCGTTCATGATGGCTGCAGAGGAAATAATTGCGGTTCCGTGCTGGTCATCATGGAAGACCGGTATCTTCATGCGCTCGCGCAACTTGCGTTCGATGTAGAAACATTCCGGCGCCTTGATGTCCTCAAGGTTGATTCCGCCTAGCGTGGGCTCGAGCGCAGCAATGATGTCCACGAGCTTGTCGGGATCGGTTTCAGCGAGTTCGATGTCAAAAACATCGATGCCTGCGAACTTCTTGAATAGGCACCCTTTACCTTCCATCACGGGTTTCGCCGCGAGGGGACCGATATTCCCTAAGCCAAGCACCGCAGTGCCATTTGTGACAACTGCAACCAAGTTTGAACGTGACGTATATTTTGCAGCCGCCTCATCACCGTCTGCATGAATTGCCATGCATGCTGCGGCAACACCTGGCGAGTAGGCCAGGGACAAATCATCTTGATTCGCCAAGGGCTTCGTGGGCGTAACGGAGATTTTGCCGGGGGTGGGGTAGGCGTGGTAGTCCAGCGCAAGTTTGGAGAGGTTTTCGTCCATGATTCACTTTGGTTATGTTGTGTTAGACAGCTCCACGTAAGCTTACTGCCAAGAATCACTGGAAGCATCACGTTGTGGACTCTTTCGATTTTGCACTGCAACATGAGCGCAGAAAGACTTCAGCAAATATAAGGGCTTAGGGGTATACTCTCGTGCCGGCTCTTAAGGCTCCTATAACCGCCTTCTGCCCCGCTATCCGCCCATCGGTTTGGCCGAAAAACGGAAGGTATTCCTGCATCGTAACGAGTGAAGCACTCGAATAGGTGAAGCGCTAAATGTCATCAGAACTTGAATCACTACAGAACTCTTATCTCTTTGGCGGCAATGCGCCGTATGTAGAAGAACTCTACGAGGCCTACCTGGACAACCCAGGCTCGGTTCCAGATAACTGGCGAAACTATTTCGATCAGTTGCAGCATATGCCTGCAACCGATGGTCAAGAAGCCACGCGCGATCAAGCGCACGCCCCAATCATTGAATCCTTTGCCTTGCGCGCTAAAGCGAATGCATTTGTGCAGCGTGGGCAAGAGCCTGATCTTGCCGTTGCAATGAAACAAGTGCACGTGCAGTCACTGATTGCTGCGTACCGCTCCTTGGGTTCGCGCTGGGCAGATCTGGATCCGCTCAAGCGTCAAGATCGCCCGGGCATCCCCGAGCTTGATCCAACGTTTTACGGATTGACCGAAGCCGATCTAGATCAAGTGTTCTCGGCCACGAATACCTATTTCAGCAAAGCAACGACGATGACGTTGCGAGACATCATCAAGGCACTAAAAGATACGTACTGCCGCTCGATTGGTGCTGAATTCATGCATGCCTCTGACCCTGCCGTGAAACGCTGGGTACAAGAGCGCTTAGAGTCCTCACTCAGTGCACCGACCGTCACGCCTGACCGCAAAAAACATATCTTGCAGCAGTTGACCGAGGCCGAAGGCCTTGAGCGCTATCTCCACACAAAATACGTCGGACAAAAGCGTTTCTCTCTCGAAGGCGGTGAGAGCTTTATCGCTTCGATGGACGAGCTTGTAAACCATGCTGGTGAATCTGGCGTGCAAGAAATCGTCGTGGGTATGGCACACCGCGGTCGCCTGAACATGCTTGTGAACATCATGGGCAAGATGCCTGGTGATTTGTTCGCCGAGTTTGAAGGCCATCACGCTGAAGGACTGACCGACGGCGATGTGAAATACCACAACGGCTTCTCGAGCGACTTGTCTACGCGTGGCGGCCCCATGCACTTGTCGTTGGCGTTTAACCCTTCACACCTCGAGATCGTGAACCCTGTCGTAGAAGGCAGCGTGCGCGCACGTCAAGAGCGTCGCGGTGCCGATGGCTACAAACAAGTATTGCCAGTGTTGGTCCATGGTGACGCGGCATTCGCAGGCCAAGGTGTTGTAATGGAAACCTTGAACCTTGCTGAAACACGTGGCTACGGTACGGGCGGCACGGTGCATCTGGTGATCAACAACCAGATCGGTTTCACAACCTCCGACCCACGTGACACACGCTCGACAATCTATTGCACAGACGTTTCAAAAATGATCGAAGCGCCTGTGTTCCACGTGAACGGCGATGATCCTGAAGCAGTCGTTTTTGCAACGCGTTTAGCGCTCGACTTCCGCATGCAGTTCGGTCGCGATGTCGTGGTTGATATTGTTTGCTTCCGCAAGCTTGGCCACAACGAACAAGACACGCCATCTCTCACACAGCCACTGATGTACAAACGCATTGGTGCGCATCCTGGCACCCGTCAGTTCTATTCAGACAAACTGACTGCGCAAGGTGTGTTGCAGGCAGGCGAGGGCGATCAGCTCGTGAAGGACTATCGTCGTTATATGGAAGACGGTCGTCGCACGATCGAGCCCGTGTTGACGAACTACAAGAGCAAGTATGCAATTGACTGGACACCTTACCTGAGTGCCAAGTGGACGGACCAGGCGGATACAGCAGTGCCTGCTGCTGAACTTAAGCGTATCGGTGAAAAGCTCACAACAGTGCCTGAGGGTTTCACCCCGCACTCCTTGGTCAACAAGCTCTTGAATGATCGTCGTGCCATGGCGCGCGGTGAACAGAATCTTGACTGGGGTATGGGTGAGCACCTCGCGTTTGCCACCCTCGTGGCTTCCGGTTATGCCGTACGTATTACGGGCCAAGACTCCGGTCGCGGCACCTTCACTCACCGTCACGCAGTGCTGCACGATCAGAATCGTGAGCGCTGGAATGATGGCACCTATATTCCTTTGCAAAACGTAAGCGAAGGACAGGCACCATTCACCGTGATCGATTCGGTCTTGTCTGAAGAGGCGGTGTTGGGCTTTGAGTACGGTTATTCGTGCGCAGATCCAAATACCTTGACGATCTGGGAAGCACAGTTCGGCGACTTCGTGAACGGCGCTCAAGTTGTGATCGACCAGTTCATCGTGTCCGGCGAAGCAAAGTGGGGCCGCCAGTCTGGTCTTACGATGATGTTGCCACACGGTTATGAAGGTCAGGGCCCAGAGCACTCATCGGCGCGTATCGAGCGTTTCTTGCAGCTTTGCGCAGACAACAACATTCAGGTCGTTCAACCAACCTCCGCTGCGCAGATTTTCCACCTGCTGCGACGTCAGATGGTGCGTCAGTTCCGCAAGCCTTTGGTTATTTTGACGCCCAAGTCGCTGTTGCGTAACAAAGACGCGGGTTCGCCAATGTCTGAGTTGTCGAGCGGTCGTTTCCGTCCGATCATTGGCGAAGTCGATGAGAAGATCAATCCCGCTTCAGTCAAGCGTGTATTGGTTTGCTCGGGTAAGGTTTACTACGATCTGGTCAATGCGCGTAAAGAGCGCAAGGACAACACAGTTGCGATCGTTCGTGCTGAGCAGTTATACCCGTTCGCTCACAAAACGTTTGAGGCTGAGCTGCGTAAATATCCAAAGGCCACCGAAGTTGTGTGGGTCCAGGATGAGCCGCAGAACCAGGGTTCATGGTTCTACGTGCAGCATCACCTCTACCAAAATATGTCGAGCGGTCAAAAACTCGGTTATGCGGGACGCGCGGCTTCGGCTTCGCCTGCTGTCGGTTATTTGGCCAAGCACCTTGAACAACAGAAGGCGCTGATTGAACAAGCCTTCGGTAAGTTCAAGTCCTTCATGCTGACCAAATAATCTTAATAATCGAATCTATCCAATTACGGAAAAAATATAATGGCAATCACAGACGTCGTTGTTCCTCAGTTATCTGAATCGGTGTCCGAAGCGACGCTGCTCACCTGGAAAAAGCAACCTGGCCAAGCCGTTCAGGCAGACGAAATCCTGATCGAAGTTGAAACGGATAAAGTCGTGCTCGAAGTTCCTGCACCCGCTTCAGGCGTATTGTCTGAAATCGTGAAGGCAGATGGCAGCCTTGTCACCTCAGGTGAAGTTCTGGCACGCATTGACACGGAAGGCAAAGCAGCTGCTGCTCCCGCAGCTGCTGCGCCGGCAGCGGCTCCTGCTGCAGCGCCTGCCGCAGCGCCAGCACCTGCAGCCGCCTCGGGCGCAATTGCCTCGCCTGCCGCTTCAAAAATTCTGGCTGACAAAGGTGTGTCAGCAGCGTCGGTTGCTGGTACGGGTCGTGACGGCCGCATCACCAAAGGTGATGCGCTCGGTGCATCGACAGCACCTGCTGCGCCAGCTGCGAAAGCTGCACCGTTGGCAAACCCAAGTGTGCCCATGACACAGTCATTGGATGGTCGTCCAGAGCAACGCGTGCCAATGAGCCGTTTGCGTGCCCGGGTCGCAGAGCGTTTGCTGCAATCGCAACAAGACAACGCAATCTTGACGACGTTCAACGAAGTCAACATGCAAGGCGTGATTGATCTGCGCAATCTGTACAAAGACAAGTTCGAAAAAGAACACGGTGTGAAGCTTGGTTTCATGTCGTTCTTTGTTAAAGCTGCTGTTGCTGCATTGAAGCGCTATCCAGTGTTGAATGCATCCGTTGATGGCAAAGACATCATTTATCACGGCTACTTCGACATCGGTATCGCCGTAGGAAGCCCGCGTGGTTTGGTGGTGCCGATTCTGCGCAATGCTGATCAACTGTCGATCGCCGAGATTGAAAAGACAATCGCTGACTTCGGTAAGCGTGCTGGTGAAGGGAAGTTGGGCATTGAAGAAATGACTGGCGGTACTTTCTCGATCTCGAACGGCGGCGTATTCGGCTCGATGCTGTCGACCCCGATTATCAACCCACCGCAGTCGGCTATTTTGGGTGTGCATGCAACGAAAGAGCGTGCCGTGGTTGAGAAGGGTCAGATTGTGATTCGTCCAATCAACTATTTGGCAATGTCCTACGATCATCGCATCATTGACGGCCGCGAAGCTGTGCTGGGTCTGGTCGCAATGAAAGAAGCGCTCGAAGATCCACAGCGTTTGCTGCTCGAAATCTAAGCTTGGAATATTTATGTCTTCAAATCAATTTGATGTAGTCGTTATTGGCGCAGGACCTGGCGGCTATATCGCCGCGATCCGCGCAGCGCAGCTCGGTATGTCGGTCGCATGTATCGATGCATGGCAAAACGGTAACGGCGGTCCTGCTCCTGGCGGCACCTGCACGAACGTTGGTTGTATTCCTTCCAAAGCATTGTTGCAGTCGTCTGAGCACTTTGAACAGGCGAACCACCATTTTGCTGAGCACGGCATCGAAGTCAAAGGTGTGTCGCTCAAGCTCGACAAAATGGTTGGTCGCAAAAATGATGTCGTGAAGCAAAACAACGACGGTATTTTGTATTTGTTCAAAAAGAACAAAGTCACTTTCTTCCATGGCAAAGGCGCTTTCGCTGGTCAGGTCGATGGTGGCTGGGCAATCAAAGTGTCAGGCACGACGACCGCTGACATCGTTGGTAAGCATGTGGTGATCGCGACGGGCTCGTCTGCGCGTGAATTGCCAGGTCTGCCTTTTGATGAACAACAGATTCTGTCTAACGACGGTGCATTGAATATCGGTGCCGTACCCAAGAAGCTCGGCGTAATCGGTGCTGGCGTGATTGGCCTGGAAATGGGTAGCGTCTGGCGTCGTCTCGGTGCCGAAGTGACCGTGCTCGAAGCCATGCCAGAGTTTCTGGCAGCAGTGGATACGCAAGTCGCAAAAGAAGCGCACAAGATTTTCACCAAGCAAGGCCTATCGATTCACATGGGCGTCAAGCTCGGTGAAATCAAGTCAACAGCCAAGCAAGTGACGGTGCCTTATACCGACGCTGCTGGTGCTGCACAAAAGCTGGTGGTTGATAAGCTGATCGTATCGATCGGTCGTGTGCCTTACACCGGCGGCTTGAATCCTGAGGCGGTCGGGTTGAAGCTTGATGAGCGTGGCTTCGTCGTGGTTGACGGTGACTGCAAAACCAACTTGCCAAACGTTTGGGCAGTGGGTGATGTGGTGCGTGGCCCCATGCTCGCGCACAAAGCCGAGGAAGAGGGCGTTGCAGTTGCTGAGCGTATCGGTGGGCAACATGGTCACGTAAACTTCAACACGATTCCTTGGGTGATCTACACGTCGCCTGAGATCTCGTGGGTCGGTCAGACAGAGCAACAGTTAAAAGCGTCTGGTCGTGCTTACAAGGCCGGTAGCTTCCCGTTCTTGGCGAACGGACGCGCACGCGCTCTGGGCGACACGACAGGTTTTGTGAAGATCCTAGCTGATGCTGCGACAGACGAGGTGCTGGGTGTGCATATCATTGGCCCTATGGCATCCGAGTTGATCGCTGAAGCTGTCACCATCATGGAATTCCGTGGTGCAGCTGAAGATATCGCCCGCATTTGCCATGCGCATCCTACTTTGTCAGAGTCGATGAAAGAAGCTGCACTGGCCGTGGACAAACGCGCGCTTAACTTCTGAAGCTTTCTTGAACGTCCTTCAATACTATGAGAGCAGTCTGGCTGAGCGCGGTTATCAGCCAGACCACGCCCAACGCACGGCGATTGAACGCCTGCAAAAATATTTTGACGACTGGATCGCCTTTAAAGGGGATCGGTCTAGTGCGCTCAAACGTTTAATCAAACGTCCCGAAGTGCCTCGTGGTGTGTATCTGTGGGGTGGGGTCGGGCGCGGCAAGAGTTTTTTGATGGATGCGTTTTACGCAACTGTCCCAGTCACACGCAAGACGCGTTTGCACTTTCACGAGTTCATGCGCAGTGTGCATCGGCAGCTCGATGAAGTTAAAGGTCGACAAGATCCTCTGGATGAAGTCGCCAAGCGCATCTCAAAGCGTTATCGCCTAATTTGTTTTGATGAGTTTCATGTGTCAGATGTCGCAGACGCGATGATCTTGTACCGATTGCTCCTCAAGTTTTTTGAATACGGCACGTCTTTTGTGATGACGTCCAATTACGAACCGTCGACGCTGTATCCGGATGGTTTGCATCGCGATCGGATTTTGCCAGCGATTGAGTTGATCAAAGATCGCATGGATATCCTGAACGTCGATGCCGGTATTGACTATCGTCGCCGCACGCTCGAGCAAGTGAAGTGTTACCACACGCCACTCGATGCCTCAGCACAGTCGGCACTCGAACAGGCTTTTCTGCAGCTATCCGATACGCCACCCCAAGATCCCGTGCTTTTAATTGAGCATCGTGAGATCACTGCTAAAAAACGTGCAGGGAGTGTGGTGTGGTTTGATTTTGCAACCTTGTGTGGTGGACCTCGCTCGCAAAACGACTATCTTGAGATCGCAAGCCGTTTTCATGCGGTCATCTTGTCGGGTGTACCGAAGATGGGGCCGAAGCACGCGTCTGAGGCACGGCGCTTCACGTGGTTGATCGATGTATTCTACGATCACAAAGTAAAGCTCTTGATGTCGGCCGAGTGTGAGCCCGAAGAGCTCTACACCTCGGGCCCCATGTCAAACGAGTTCCATCGCACTGTTTCCCGTATTCTTGAAATGCAGTCCAAAGAGTATTTGGATTCTGAACAGCGCGACACCGTTAGTCTTTAAGCAAGCCTCGGAGCTTTTACGCCATGAATACCCGCGTTCTCACTGGCATTACCACTTCGGGTACGCCGCATCTAGGTAATTATGTTGGCGCCATTCGCCCTGCAATTCAGGCGAGTAATGAGGCAAAAGTCGATGCCTTCTTTTTTCTTGCGGACTATCACGCACTGATTAAGTGTGAAGATGCGAACTTGATTGCACGCTCACGCTTGGAGATTGCGGCCACGTGGCTCGCATGTGGACTCGACCCGGCACGGGTGACGTTCTATCGTCAATCCGACGTGCCAGAAATCCCAGAGTTGTCATGGATGCTGACCTGCGTAACGGCCAAGGGTTTGATGAATCGTGCGCATGCCTATAAAGCATCCGTCGATCAAAATACCGCTAAAGGCGTGGAAGGTGACGACGGGATCACGATGGGGTTGTTTTCTTATCCGATCCTGATGGCTGCCGACATTTTGATGTTCAACGCCCACAAGGTCCCGGTCGGACGCGATCAGACACAGCATCTTGAAATGGCGCGTGATATTGCCCAGCGGTTTAATCACTTGTTCGGCCAGGGCAAAGATTTTTTTGTTTTGCCTGAGGCGGTGATCGCAGAAGATGTGGCAACCTTGCCAGGTTTGGACGGTCGCAAGATGTCCAAGAGCTACAACAATACCGTTCCGCTATTTGAGGGCGGTTCAAAAGCCTTAAAGTCGGCTGTTGCGCGCATCGTGACCGATTCGCGAGGACCGGGTGAGCCGAAAGACGCCGAGGCCTCACACCTGTACTTGATTTATAAAGCGTTCGCACAGCCCGCTGAAACGACTGCGTTCCGTAAGGAGCTCGAAGCGGGACTTGGGTGGGGTGATGCCAAGCAGCGCTTATGCGAGCGCGTCGAGCAAGAGCTTGGTCCTATGCGTGCGAACTATCAAGAATTGATGTCTAACCCCGCGCGCATCGAAGAGATTCTGCAAGAGGGTGCACGCAAAGCACGTACTATCGCGACACCGTTCATCAAAGAGTTACGCCAGGCTGTTGGATTGCGTACGCTCGGCGGGGCAGGAGCCGCGTCCTCAGCAAAAGGGCAAGGTAAGTCCGGGAAGAGCGGTAAGTCTGCCCGTTTCGTTAGTTTTCGGGATGAGGCTGGTCAGTTTCGTTTCCGGTTTCTGGCGGCAGATGGTACTGAGCTATTTTGTTCGGTTGCCTTTGCCGATCCTAAGCTCGCGGGCGCCGCGATGCGTCAATTTCAACTTGCTGATGTGAATAGCTGCATCAGGCTTGAGGGAGTGCTTGGGTTTTCGATTATCCTCGATGGCCAAGCGCTGGCGGCAGGGATCGAGTCGGATTCGTCCGCGCAACGTGACGGGCTTGTCGCGCTGCTTAGAGTTGCGCATGCTTCCATTGCTCACGAAGCTTAAGTTGAGTTAGTGCTGCCCCCCTGCGAATGACGGGTATGTTTAAGGCACATACTTTGGCAAACTCGAACCTTGCGAGATGAAGTGGATCTTGCGTTCGACAGTAGGTAAGTGACCTTAACTGGGAAATCTGTATGCCAGGTTCCACGGATCAATCTCTTAGCCGTACGCCGAATGCTGGATGTGTATTTCTTGTGGAAGATAATCAAGAGCTACGTACCAGTATTTGTGAAGTATTGCGCTTCGTTGGCTACAGAGTTCAGGCCTACGCGAGCCCTCAGGAATTCTTGCAGGAATTCATACACGTTGCCCCTGCAGTGCTCGTGACAGATGTGCGCATGCCAGGGATGTCCGGTGTGGAGCTTCAAGAGGAACTCCTGAGTCAGGGTAGAAAGATGCCCATTATTTTTATTAGTGGTGAGAGTAGTGTCGCAGAAGCGATCAAGGCTATGTCAAATGGCGCGCTAGATTTTCTACTCAAGCCTTTTAGTCGCGAAAGTCTCTTGGCCTCCGTCGCGAAGGCGCTCGAGCTGGATGCGCGGTTGATGCGCGATTCCATTAAGCAAAAAGAGTTTGAACAAAAACTGAAGGTCCTCTCACCTAGAGAGCGCGAGGTCTTCAGCCTCATGGCGAGAGGCTTTGGTAATGCTGAGCTGGCTGCTGAGTTGCGCGTCGCACTCTCAACGGTTAAAGAGTACAAATCCGAGATGATGTACAAGTTACGCTTGCGTTCATTGTCTGAGCTCATCGCATTGAGTGAGTCTGCTCAGAGCCGTTCTGCGGCAGATTCAGATACATCTCCGTGATCTACTGGCTAACTGTAATTTCTCGTGATCATATTACTGATGGCATGGAGTTGAATATGAGTGTTGTTCAGATATGAATGATTACCTCATCCCGCTACACGTGTTGTTCACGACCGCTGCATTTTCCATGATTTTCGTACTGGTGATATCGACTTCGCCAAATCATCGAAACGCATCGTTTTACATTTTTCTGCTTTGTTTAATTTTTACCGCTCTTGGTTACCTGACGAGGGGAGGCATCTTGGCTGTTGATCTTGTTGATTTGAGACATCCGGCTGGCCGTATACAGGCAACTAGATCGATACCTTTTGTTCTGTGCAACGTGATAATTGGTATCAGTGTTTTTTTTAGAGTGTTATTGATCAGATCGTTATTCGGCAATAGTGTCATCTGGTGGCGCGCTTTAATTGTTTTTTTTGTAATTCTGCTCTTATCTATTTTACCTACGCGCTTATTGGATCAGAGCCCGGACAGCCGTAACTATTACTTTATCGCGACAACTTTTTATCTCTGTTGTTCGGGCTTAATTATTTTTACTTTCCATAGAGCACGAAAGCAGTCTGAGATGTTCATGTGGCGATTGGTATACGTGTTGTCCATAGTCATTTTTTTTATAAATTGTGTCGGTTTAGTTATATTTTTTTACGTCCTGCGCAATGTGAATTTTCTCGACGCTAACTTAATTAATAATTTTGACACATGGTTACGCAGCATCAGAGTGTCACTCTTTTTTTGTATCGATATCGGACTACTATATTTCTGGCTACAAAATCACTCTACAGGTGCCTTGCATGCGGCTGACGACAGGTCCCGTATTGAGGCACTGCTGATCGAAAAAGAAATGCTGATACGTAACCTCATGGATGCGGATGCTTTGGTGCATACGGGGGCATTAGCCGGGGGGGTATCGCACGAGTTGAACCAGTTTTTAGCCAGAATCCAGCTTGACGCAGAGTCTGCAAGGTCTTACGCGTTAGCAAACGAAAGTCCCGATAAGATTGTCAGGACACTTAACCGGCTCACGAGTGCAAATCAAGAGGCTGCCAAGTTAATCCTGAGCCTGAAGAAATTATTTGTCAAACGGACGGACGACCGAACGCGATGCGACCTAGACCCATTGGTTGAGTCGGTTGTGACGCTCTATGCAAGTCGCATTAAACAAAGTGGGATTGAATTCGAATGCGTTGCGCGCACCGGTGCTACAGCAATTTTGGACGATAGCTTGATCCGGCGCGTAGTTTCAAATTTATTGGCAAATGCGTTGGATGCTTGCGCCGCAACGGGCCGCAAGGATTTAAAGGTAAACGTCACGAGTCAGATCGAAGGTGGCTCTTGGGTTTTTTCTGTTTCTGATAACGCTACAGGTATACATCCAAGCGTGGCGCATAAAGTATTTGGTTTGTTTGCTACAACAAAATCGGATGGCACAGGTATCGGCTTATGGTTGAGTCAGCATATCATCGAGATCCATGCGGGTTCGATTAAATTCGAAAACCTTGACACCGGTGGCGTCAAGTTTTCTTTCCGAATCCCGCTTGGTCACACCTCAATTTCGTCTAACAGCTTGCCGTCTTTCAGCGCTTCAACTTAGCAAACGCTGCAGCCATCGCACCTTGACCAAGCGGCTCTGGTGCAGCCCCTTTGTTTTGCTTGCCAGCCGATTGGCCCCCACCAGAACGACTGTTTGAAGCAGGGGCTCCACCAGCGCTGCGTGCGGGTGGGGTCTCATCATTCAAACGCATCGTGAGTGCAATACGCTTGCGCGGAATGTCGACTTCCTGCACGCGCACTTTCACCGTCTGGCCAACACGCACCACATCGCGCGGATCGGACACAAACTTTTCTGCCAGGGCCGAGATGTGCACCAAGCCGTCTTGATGCACCCCGATATCCACAAACGCGCCAAAGTTTGCGACGTTTGTGACAACGCCCTCAAGCAGCATGCCAGGCAACAAGTCGTTGAGTGTTTCAACACCTTCTTTAAAGGTCGCTGTTTTGAACTCGGGGCGTGGGTCGCGGCCAGGTTTTTCGAGTTCAAGCAAAATATCCCGTACGGTCGGTACACCGAAACGTTCATCGGTGAATTCCGAAGGTGAAAGGCCTTTGAGCTTCTCGCGGTTGCCAATCACTTCCTTCATGTCGGCAGCGATTTTTTTCAAAATGCGTTCGACGACTGGATACGCTTCGGGATGCACAGAAGAGGCATCTAACGGATTGTCGCCGTTTGGAATCCGTAAAAATCCTGCCGCTTGTTCAAAGGCTTTCTCACCAAAGCGCGGGACTTCTTTGAGTGCGCTACGGTTTGGAAACACACCTTTGGCATCACGATACGAGACGATGTTTTTCGCCAAGGTGCTGTTGAGCCCAGACACGCGCGTCAAGAGCGCTGCCGAGGCAGTGTTTACGTCGACACCGACCGCGTTGACGCAGTCCTCAACAACTGCATCCAGAGAACGTGCTAACTCGCGCTGGTTGAGGTCGTGCTGGTATTGGCCGACTCCAATCGCTTTCGGTTCGATTTTTACGAGCTCCGCAAGAGGGTCTTGCAGACGACGTGCAATCGAGGCAGCGCCACGCAAGCTCACGTCCAGATCGGGAAATTCAAGTGCGGCTAACTCTGACGCAGAATAGACCGAGGCACCTGCTTCCGACACCACTACGCGTGTGAGCTTTAAATCGGGTTGCGCGGCCATTAAATCCGCCACTAATTTTTCAGTTTCCCGTGAAGCGGTGCCATTGCCGATGGCGACCAGTTCAATCTTGTGACGACGTGCGATCGTGGCAAGTGTCGTGAGTGAGCCCACGCGATCGCGCCGCGGCTCAAAGGGGTATATGGTGGTTGTCTCAACCAGTTTGCCGGTGTGATCGATTGCGGCAACTTTCACGCCCGTACGAATGCCAGGGTCGAGCCCAAGCACGGCTTTCGGGCCGGCTGGCGCAGCCAGCAACAGGTCTTTCAGGTTGGCGGCAAACACGCGAATTGCTTCAGCTTCAGCCGTTTCGCGCAAGCGCGTCAGCATTTCTGTTTCAAACATCGTGAGTAGCTTAACGCGCCACGTCCAGCGCGCCACATCCGCAAGCCACTTCGCACGTGGCGTGGGGGCCGCATCAAACAGGCCTTTTCCAAGCTCTAAGAATCGTGCGACTCGCTCCACACAAGGGTGCGGAACCAGTATGTCTTGTGACGCTTCTATGCCAATGCGCAGTTCAAGCGCACCTTGCTGGCGTCCACGCAACATGGCAAGAATACGATGCGAGGGGAGGGTGCGAAGCGGTTCATTAAAGTCGAACCAGTCTCGAAAGTTCGCGCCTTCCGCCTCCTTGCCATCAGCTACTTTTGAATATAGGTAACCTTGTGTCCAGAGGTGATTACGCATGTCTGCCAAGAGGTCGGCATTTTCTGCATAGCGTTCGGCCAGAATATCGCGGGCACCATCGAGTGCAGCTTTAGGCTCGGTGATGCCAGCCTCAGCATTTAAGTATTGTGCGGCTAGTGCGAGCGGATCGCATTGCAAGTCGGCCAGAATGCCGTCTGCCAAAGGCTCTAGGCCCGCTTCTCGCGCGATTTGTGCGCGAGTGCGACGTTTGACCTTGAATGGCGCGTAGAGGTCCTCTAGGCGCTGTTTGGTATCCGCTTGCTTGATGGCTAGTTCGAGTTCTGGTGTCAGCTTATTTTGTTCGGTGATCGAGCTCAAAATCGCTGCACGGCGATCTTCGAGATCTCGCAAGTAGAGCAGACGTGTGTCCAGGTTACGCAACACGGTGTCGTCGAGCCCGCCCGTTGCTTCCTTGCGGTAGCGCGCAATAAACGGCACGGTTGCGCCATCTTTCAGCAGCTCAATGACGGCTGCGACTTGCTGTGGACGAATGCTTAACTCTTCTGCGAGCTGGGCAATGATGCGCAGTTCGGTGTCTGACGTGGCAGTACTTAAATCACTCATTTGATCAAACGCTTCTTGTAAGGCGACAAACGGACGATTTTGCCACATGTGGGGAGTGTCCTCAGTTCAGGCGGTATGATCCGGCATGCTTTGTTGGTATTTGATATGCAAGAACCCCTGATTTCCGAGATTTTTTCCCTCGATGGACCGCTAGCGGCGATGTCGCCTGGCTTTCGTGTGCGCACGACACAAATTGAGCTTGCGCAGGCCGTTGAGCGTACGATTGCAGAGCGATCCACCCTGATCGCTGAGGCGGGTACTGGCACGGGTAAGACGTGGGCCTATCTAGTGCCTGCGTTACTCGGCGGCGGTAAGGTATTGGTGTCAACAGGTACGCGAACCTTGCAGGATCAATTGTTTTCCCGAGATCTTCCGCGGGTACGCGAAGCGCTTAGCATCCCAGCCACAATCGCTTTGCTCAAAGGGCGGGGCAATTATGTGTGTCACTACCACCTTGAGCGCCTTCAGGGAGAAGACCGGGCCCTCAAATCCCGCGGCGAAGTGCATCAATTACGTAATATCCAGACGTTTGCTCAGCAAAGTCCGACGGGGGATAGGGCCGATCTGCCGACTGTGCCGGAAGATGCTGAAATCTGGCAACGGGTGACCTCGACACGCGAGAACTGCCTGGGTCAGGATTGCCCGAATGTTCGAGATTGTTTTGTGTTGAAGGCGCGTCGCCAGGCACAGGAAGCTGATGTTGTTGTAATCAACCACGCTTTATTTATGGCTGATCTGATGCTGCGCGATGAGGGCGTCACCGATTTATTGCCTGCAGCCGATACGGTCGTGTTTGATGAAGCCCATCAGTTGCCCGATACGGCGACACGTTTTTTAGGCTCGAGTGTATCGACGCATCAATTGCTGGACTTGGGGCGTTTGATTGAGACGGCAGGCTTAGCCCATGCGCGTGAGCTCACGAACTGGTCTGAGCAAGCTCGCGCGCTTGAGCAATCGACGCGCGAGTTACGTTTGAGTTGTGCTGCGCTAGAGAACATGCCTTCACGCCGTGTGACGTTCGAGGCATTTCCCGAGCCTGCAGCGTTTGATATTGCCCGAGATGCGTTGCAGACCTCGCTTGATGCGGTGGGTCAGTTGCTTTCAAGCGTTGAAGAGAAGCATCCCGATCTTGCGACTGCTGCGCGTACGGCGCGTGAGTTGGCTGAGCGACTAGCTGAGTGGGGGCAACCTGCTAGAGGCGTGCGCTCTGATGCGCAAGATCTACATCAAATCGTTCGTTGGGTTGAGTTAGGTCTGCATCATGTGCGGCTGCATGCGGCGCCTTTGTCTGTTGCGGAGGCCTTCTCTCGCTACCGTCAAGGTGGACAGGCATGGATATTTACTTCGGCGACATTGTCGGTGCACGGTGATTTTTCTCATTTCACCGAGAGGCTTGGATTACAGAACGCCGAGACTGTGCGGATGGAGTCTCCCTTCGACTATGCCAAGCAAGCGATGCTGTTTGTACCGCAGAGCCTACCTGCACCACAGTCGTCAGAGTTCTTGCCAGCTTTCGTTGAGCAACTGATGCCACTTATTCAGGCGAGCCAGGGTGGTGCGTTGGTGCTATGTACAACCTTACGAGCGGTCGAGCGCGTCGCGGGCTTGTTGGCTGACGCCTATGATCGTGTAGGCTTGAGCTGGCCGATCATGCGCCAGGGTAATGGCACGCGACGCGATCTGCTTGAGCGATTTCGAACTCTCGACCATGCTGTGTTGGTGGGTAGCGCAAGTTTTTGGGAAGGCATCGATGTGGCGGGCGATCGTCTCACGCTGGTGGCCATCGATAAACTACCGTTTGCTCCACCTGATGACCCCGTGCTTGAGGCACGCTTACGGGCATGTCGCAGCCGCGGGGGCAATCCTTTTATGGAATATCAACTACCCGAGGCTGCCATTGCGCTTAAGCAAGGTGCGGGACGTTTGATTCGCAGTGAGACCGACTGGGGGGTTCTGATGGTGGGGGACACGCGCCTCGTCGACAAGCCGTATGGCAAGCAACTCTGGCGCGGGCTACCTCCGTTTGCCCGGACCCGCGTGCTTCAAGAGGCTGTCGAGTTTTTGACCTTAAAACAGGCGTAGCGGGTTCCAGACACTGTAGCGATCTGGGAAGCCTTCGCTGATTAATTTTGTCTTCGGAAAGTTTTTCAACAACACGCGCTCGGTGTCGTCACGCATGTCTTTCATGCCTAACTTTTCATAGGACTTCATCATCACGTAGAGTGCGACCTCAGCAGAGGGGACGCCTTGAAAGTCTGTGATCACTGTTTGTGCGCGGTTGATCGCAGCAACGTACGCATAACGCTCGTAGTAGTAGCGTGCAACAGCGGCTTCGTTTTCTGCCATCGTACCGACGAGCCACGCCATGCGCTTGCGTGCATCGGGCGTGTAACGGCTATCGGGGAATAGGGTAATGAGTTCGTTGAACGCAGCGTACGATTGACGTAGTGCGCGCGGGTCACGTTCGCCGGGTTTTTGACCGGTAATTGATGAGAAGACGGCACTCGGGGGGGTGAAGTTGATCAGTCCTTTGAGATACAGCGCATAGTCCGTAGCTGGACTTCCCGGATATTGCTGCTGGAATCTGCCAAGAGTTGCCAGCGCAAGTTCGGGTTCTTTGTCTTTCCAGTAACAGTAAGCGAGATTAATAAGCGACTGTTGCGCGTAAACACCAAAAGGGAAGCGTGATTCAATGGCTAAAAAGCGTTCTTTAGCGATTCGCCAGTTGGCGCTATTCATTTCGGTTTTGCCGTCCTGGAACAAGCGTTCGGCGTTCCAGTTGGCGGTGGGATCATATTCAGGCTGGGTCGAGCCGCAGCCAGCAAGCGCAACCACAGCAAATACCAGCAACAAGCGGCTGAGTAAGGCGGTGGCCCGGGAGGTCCAGAGCAAAGAAAAAGTGGGCAGACCCATCACAAAATGATCCTTGGTGTTAGCATTCTCTGCTGATTATAAGACGAGTCCCAATGCCTGATACGCCTATTTCTGATGATGGTCTGCCCGAAGATGAACCGCAGTTATTTCGGGTGACTGATAACCAAGCGCTGGAGCGCCTGGACAAGGTGCTGGCGCAGCTTGTTCCGCACCACTCACGCAGCCGATTGCAAACATGGATTGAGCGAGGCCACGTACTGGTAAATGGTAAGCCTGCCAAGATTCGGCAAACCCTGCATGAAGACGATTTGATTACTGTTTATGAGCAGGAGTCGCCTGAAGATCAAGCATTCACGCCTGAGCAAGTCGATTTTGAGGTTGTGGATGAGAGCCCAGATTGGGTGGTTGTAAACAAACCGGTCGGCTTGGTGACCCACCCGGGTGCTGGTAACTGGGGCGGTACGCTGCTTAATGGCTTGCTATACCGCTACCCGGAACTGGCGCATGTGGCGCGGGCCGGTATCGTGCACCGCCTGGATAAGGACACCTCTGGTTTGCTCGTTGTCGCCCGTAACGAGGTGGCTCAGACTCACTTGGTACGGCAGTTGCAGGCCCGCACTATGGGGAGAGAGTATCTGGCCTTGGCCCACGGTCGCATGTTGAACGCCGGGACCGTGGATCGCCCCATCGGACGTGATCCGCGTGTGCCAGTGCGTATGTCGGTCGAGCGACCCAATGCACCCAAAGCGGCTATTACGCACTACAGCTTGTTGCGCGGGGGCGAATATCAAGATTCGAACATTTCAGAGGTGAGTTGCCGCCTCGAGACAGGCCGCACGCATCAGATTCGCGTACACCTGGCGAGTCTTGGGCATCCTTTGCTCGGAGACACCCAGTATGGCGGTCGGCTGCTCGGCGACGCACACCGGCAAATGTTGCACGCCTATCGCTTGCGCTTTGATGATCCGAGCACGGACACTGAGGTGTCGTTTGTTGCGCCGGTCCCAGAGGATATGGGCAAGGTGCTTGAGGGGATCCAGTGGAAATAAAAGTAGCCCCTGACTTGCAGCTGGTTTTTCCAAGCGCTCCGTGGACAGGCGTGCAAATGTTTTGCACAACAAGGGCAGGCGGAGTGGGTCGTGCGCCGTATGACAACTTCAATCTAGGCTTGGGTGCAGGGGATCTTCCAGAGGTTGTTCACAAGAATCGACAGATTCTGCGTGGATTGTTGCCCGCTGATCCTGTCTGGCTCAACCAGGTGCATGGGGTTCGAGTAATTGATGCTGATGACCCAGCCCAATGCCAGGAGCAAGGAGCTGCACCCCGCGCCGATGCGAGTGTGACGTCGCAACCCGGACGTGTGTTGGCGGTGCTGACTGCCGATTGTCTATCTGTCGTGATTGCAGACGAGAAAGGGAGCGTTGTGGGCGCGGCCCATGCCGGCTGGAAAGGGTTGGCGGGCGGCGTACTCGAAGCAATGGTTGAACAGTTGCAGCGTAAGCGGCAGCATAAGGGCCTGACAGAGACTTGCACCTGGCACGCATGGATTGGCCCCGGCATTGGCGCGCGCGCGTTTCAGGTAGGTGAGGACGTACGTCAGGCTTTTGGCCAGGATGGGGATCCGAGCTCAGGTTTGTTCGTGGTTGATCCGGTCGAGCTTGGCAAATGGCGTGCCGATTTGGCGGGTTTGGCTGAGCGACGTCTGTCGCGCCTTGGGGTGCAGCAGATTGAGAAGTCTGGAAGTTGTACCGTAACTGATCACACAGCCGATGGAGCTAAGAAATTCTTTTCTTATCGAAGGGATCGTCAAACTGGACGTATGGCAACACTTGCCTGGTTGGGCTAAGCAAATCACCTAATTGACAATCATCATATTGCAGCGCACGATTCTTATTGCGCTGCAAAATGAAGTCAATACCGTCCCATAGGATCTTGAATTGAACTTTCCTTTCCCTGAAGGTTGGCAAATCCCGACCGGGGTGCCCTCTGAGGCTCTCACAAAAATTCAGCATGACTTTATGCAAGGTTGGCAGCAGCTCTCCCAGGAGGCCGCAACGGGTCATCTGCCACCAATTAAAGATCGACGTTTTGCTGCTCCTGCTTGGGCAAGCAGCCCAGCGCACTTGATGATGGCGCATTTGTACCTTTTGTCGGCCAACGCGATGGGCAAAATGGTAGAGGCTTCGGATGCAGCGCCTGAAGTGAAAGACCGCTTACAGTTTTCGGTGATGCAGTGGGTCGATGCCTTATCTCCCGCTAATTTCTTCGCGACGAATCCTGATGCACAAGCGGCATTAGTTGACTCGGGCGGCGAGAGCCTTGTGGCGGGTTTAAAAAATTTGCTTTCCGACGTGCAGCGCGGGCGTATTAGTCAGACCGATGAAACAAAGTTTCAGGTTGGCGAGAATGTAGCAACCACCGCTGGGGCTGTGGTGTTTCAGAATCGCTTCTTTCAGCTACTTCAATACACACCAACTACCACGACAGTCTTTCAGCGTCCGATTTTATTGGTGCCACCGTGCATCAATAAATTCTATATTTTGGATCTGCAACCCGAGAACTCGTTCGTACGTCATGCGGTAGAGCAAGGCTTCACCGTGTTTCTGATGTCGTGGCGCAACCCCTTGGAAGAAGATCAAGATGGCATTGATCGCGCAACTTGGGATGATTATCTAGAAGAGGGCGTTCTCAAGGCGATTGAGGTGACGCGCGAGATATCAGGCCAAAAGCAGATCAATGCGCTGGGCTTCTGCGTCGGAGGCACGATACTCGCTACCGCGTTGGCGGTTGCAGCTGCGCGCGGTGAACAACCTGTCTCTGCTTTAACGATGCTGACCTCAATGGTTGATTTCAAAGACACAGGGGCGCTCGGCGTCTTCGTCGATGAGCAGCACGCCAAGCTGCGTGAGCAGCAGATGGGCCAAGGCGGATTAATGTCTGCGCGCGAGCTCGGTGCAACGTTTTCATTTTTGCGTCCGAATGAATTGGTGTGGAACTACGTTGTTTCCAACTACTTAAAAGGTGAAACGCCAGCAGCGTTTGATTTGCTGTTCTGGAACGGAGACAGCACGAATTTGCCAGGGCCCTTCTTTACTTGGTATTTTCGCAATACTTACCTTGAGAATAAGTTGCGTGCACCGAACAAACTAACCTGTTGTGGTGAGCGAATTGATCTGCGCAAACTGAACATGCCCACCTATCTGTATGCGTCGCGAGAGGATCATATTGTTCCTTGGCGTTCGGCCTTCTCCTCGATGTCTTTATTCTCAGGAGATAACCGTTTTGTATTGGGTGCCTCAGGCCATATCGCGGGTGTGATTAATCCGCCTGCTAAGAAAAAGCGTAATTACTGGGTAGGGAGCGACAAGTCTTCGCACACTGATCCAGTTAAGTGGGAAGCACAGGCGACGGAAGTCGCCGGTAGCTGGTGGCCTGATTGGTATGAATGGTTAGCGGCCCAAAGCGGTAAGAAGGTTAAAGCCCCCAAGTCGCTGGGAAACACAAAAAACAAGGTGATCGAGGCAGCGCCTGGGTCCTATGTAAAGGTTAGAGCAGTTTAGCGTGGTGCCAAGCCGAAATCTCGGCAAAGGGAGAAGACGATGAGTACAAAGATTGCTTACGTAACTGGCGGTATGGGTGGCATCGGTACCGCGATTTGTCAAAGATTGTCTAAAGAAGGAATGACTGTGATTGCCGGGTGCGGCCCGAGTCGCGATCATCAGCAGTGGATTGATGAGCAGGCAGCCTTAGGCTATACGTTTTACGCGTCGGTCGGTAACGTTTCGGATTGGGAGTCTTGCTCTGCGGCTTTCAAGAAAGTGCGCGATGAGCATGGCCCAGTAGACGTTTTGGTCAACAACGCAGGCATTACGCGTGATGGCGTTTTTCGTAAAATGACGGCAGATGACTGGCGCGCCGTAATGGATACAAACCTAAATAGTTTGTTCAATGTGACGAAGCAGGTGATTGATGGCATGGCTGACCGCGGTTTTGGTCGCATTATCAATATCAGCTCCGTCAATGGTCAAAAAGGCCAGTTTGGCCAGTGTAATTACGCGACAGCAAAAGCAGGCATTCATGGTTTTACAATGTCTTTGGCTCTTGAAGTTGCGAGTAAAGGCGTGACAGTAAATACCGTATCGCCTGGTTACATTGGTACCGATATGGTTCGTGCGATTCGGCCGGATGTGCTTGAAAAAATCGTGTCAACCATTCCCGTGAAACGTTTGGGACGTCCTGAAGAGATCGCCTCGATCGTCGCTTGGATCGCCTCGGAAGAATCAGGTTTTTCAACGGGTGCAGACTTCTCGTTGAACGGTGGTTTGCATATGGGCTAAGCCCAAGGTAGTAAAAAAATTAAAACAAGTATTGGGGAAAGTAATGACAGAAGCAGCAGATACAACCGTGCGGTTGATTAAGAAGTATCCCAACCGCCGGTTGTACGATACACAAACGAGCACTTACATCACATTGGCGGATGTTAAGCAGTTGGTTCTCGAGAACGAGTCTTTCAAGGTGGTTGATGCGAAGTCAGCCGAAGACCTGACACGAAGTATTTTGTTGCAGATTATTCTTGAAGAAGAAAGTGGCGGCGTACCGATGTTCTCATCAACGATGCTTGCACAGGTCATCCGGTTTTATGGTCACGCCATGCAAGGGATGATGGGCTCGTATCTCGAGAAAAACATTCAAGTCTTTATGGAAGTGCAGGACCGTATGACCGAGCAGTCAAAAGGTTTGTATGGCGGTGCGAATCAGTTCTCGCCTGAGGCCTGGACGCAACTAATGACTGCGCAAACGCCAGCCTTGCAAAACATGATGAATAGTTATGTTGAGCAAAGCAAGAACCTATTCTCTGCTTTCCCGTTTGCACCAACAAGCGCAAACGAGAAAAGCAAGAGTTAAGCTTCAGCGATTCGTTTTGCTAGGTGACCAAGTGCTTCTTGCACTTGGTCAACTAGTATCAAACAGAGATGCCCAGGCTCTAGCTTGGCTAGCGCTGTATCGATCGCAGTGAATTCGCCACGAATTTCGACGATCTCTTTCGTGCGGCTCGCATTTTTCAGGCCCAGTTGCAGGAGCGCAAGTACTTCGCCGTCTTCACGACCGCGTTGGCACTGGTCTTGATACAGAATCGCTTGGTCGAAGGATTTTCCCAGGATTTCTGTTTGCTGAATGATGTCTTCATCGCGGCGATCGCCGGCGCCACTAATCACAACCATGCGTTTGTTTGCAGGGATGGTTTCGATTGCTTGGATTAACGCGAGAATTGCATCTGGGTTGTGGCCATAGTCAGCGATGACCGTTGCACCCCGGTAGTCAAAGACGTTAAAGCGCCCGGGGGCGGTTTGGGCATCGTTCACAAAAGTGGCGAGGCCCATTTCAATGATGCTCCAGTCCAGTCCAAGCGCCCAGGCTGCAGCAATAGATGCCATCGCATTTTCTGTCTGAAATGTGATGGTGCCGTTGCGTGTTAATGGAATCGCTTTGAGGGGAATACGGTGCTCTTTGCCGGCCTCACTGCACACAATGTGTTCGCCATCAACAAATACGACACGTTTGCCTTGCGCACGATGGGTGTTTAAAGCTGGAAGAAGCTTGTCGTGTGAGAAAAAGGTGACCGAGCCCGGGCATGCGTCCGCCATACCAACAACCATGGCATCTGCGGCATTAAGCACAGCACAACCGTGCGGCGCAACGTTCTGAACGATAACGCGCTTAACGAGTGCAATCCCATCAGTGGTACTGATGAAGTTCATCCCAAGGTGATCGCCAATGCCAATGTTTGTAACGATCGCGACATCACATTGATCAAAGGCGAGGCCTTCGCGCAAGATTCCGCCACGCGCAGTTTCTAATACTGCTGCATCGACATCCGGATGCATCAGCACGTTACGGGCACTGCGTGGTCCACTGCAGTCACCGGTATCGATGCAGCGCTGTTCAATATAGACGCCATCAGAGTTAGTCATGCCAACGCGCTTGCCGCTTGTCCTCAGCAAATGGGCAGTGAGTCGCACGGTCGTTGTCTTTCCATTCGTTCCCGTGACAGCCACTATAGGTATACGTGCGTTGTCGTTTTCCCCGAACATCGTTGAGACGATCGCTTCGCCTACGGGGCGGGCTTTGCCAAAGGATGGACTTAAATGCATCCGCAGCCCAGGCGCTGCATTAATTTCTACGATACCGGCACGTTGCTCTTCCATCGGTTTGGCAACAGTTTCCGCGACGAGGTCCACACCAGCAATATCTAGTCCGACCATTTGTGCTGCCGTGACAATGCGCGCTGACAGTTCTGGATGGACCTCATCCGTAACATCAGTCGCGCTTCCGCCTGTGCTTAAGTTTGCGTTGTTACGCAAAAGAATCCGCCTGCCTTTTTCAGGCACGGATTGCGAAGTCAAGCCTTGGTTAGCCAGGGTCGAGATCGCAATGTCGTCAAAGCGAATCTTGGTCAACGCTGTCGCGTGTCCATCACCGCGCAGGGGATCTTGATTAACCTGGTCGACAAGTTGGGCAATCGTGTGCGTGCCATCGCCGATTACATTAGGTGGATCTCGACGTGCGGCAGCGATTAGTTTGTTACCAATCACGAGCATTCGGAAATCGTGACCGGGAATGTATTGTTCGACAATGACATCGCGGCTGATGTCGCTAGCGACCGCAAAAGCTTTTGCCAGTTGTTCTCGAGTCTCTATGTTGACCGCTACGCCTTTGCCCTGATTGCCATCGCGGGGTTTCACCACAACGGGTAACCCAATCTTGTTGGCAATCTCCCAAGCGTGTTCTTCGTCCGACACCACAAAGCCTGCGGGCACAGGAACCCCTGCAGCCTCAAGAAGCATCTTCGTCAGGTCTTTATCTTGTGCGATTGCTTCTGCGATTGCGCTTGTGTTGCTTGTCTCTGCCGCTTGAATGCGTCGCTGTTTACTACCCCAGCCAAACTGCACCAGACTACCTTCTGTGAGGCGGCGATATGGCACGCCGCGCGCAAGCGCTGCGTCAACAATTGAGCCCGTGCTGGGTCCAAGGCGCACGTCTTCGTCTAGCTCACGTAGTTTGGACAATGCGAGTTTGATGTCAAAGGGTTCGTCGTTCAGGGCGGCGAGGCATAGGGCCTCAGCCAGGTCCATCGCTAATCGACCCACAGGCTCTTCTGTGTACTGAAAAACAATCTGGAAAACACCCGCCTCAGGTGTTGCAATCGTTCGCCCGAAGGCGACAGGACACCCTGCTGATGCTTGCAGTCCGAGACCCACTGCCTCAAGGGCATGCGCCACGCTGATTGGTTCTTTGTGGCCAAAGGGCCGCAGCGGTTTGATATCGGGAAACCGAGCGCGCAGGCGTGTCACAAACTCTGGCATTTGATCGAGGTCAGCCTCCGGCCCGGCGCATGTGACGACCGCTTCGATCGCCGTATGTTTACTCCACAAATTGGGACCACGCAAAGCACGAATACGAGAAACTTCCATTTATTTTCCTGTGGAAAAAACGACGCTCACCGCAATGGCGGAATATTAGCGCAGTGCGTGTAGTAGGTCACGCTGGTAGAGCCGTGTTTGGGTTGAATCCTAAGAGCCCGGCTTCAATCAGTTCGATCGATACGCCGAGTGCCCATGCAGCGGCCGCAGCTGCTAAAACATTACAGATTTGTTGGTGGTCCTGTGCTTGCTTCGTGCAGGAAATTGCCGACATATTGCACAGATTATGACGGCGAGCTCCCTCGGCCATGACAAGCTGTCCGTGGTCCATGAATACTGCCCGATGACCGGCAGCAACGTGTGCCGTGAGGGCAGGGGTCGAGGCAGATTTGCTAAACAAAGTCACTTGCCCATCGCAGTATTGCGATAAGGCGAGCAGTTGGGGGTCATCGGCTAGCAATACAGCCGTGCCGGAGGGCAATACGACATCCATCTGTGTGCGGTAGACATCGCTGCGTTCAAGCGGTGAAAAGATCTTGTACTCCGAGAGGTCCTGATTCCAGTCGATGTTTGTGATGATGCCAACCTCACAACGTTCGTAGGTCAGGCCTTCGCTCAGAATTTGCTTAGCGCCGTTCTCGAGTACGACTGCTTGTACTTCTCGATTCAGTAGGATGCGTCTGGCGTTTTCGTGATTTGCGCTATTACCTGCGTGCAGTTTGCGTCGTTGAACGAAAAGACCCTCGGTGGTCGATAAGCCGGTGTTCCAGCCATGTAGGCACAATAGGTGATAAAGAATTTTACCCACCATGCTCTTGCCATACGTACCCGTAATACCAACGACCGGCACGCGTGCCATATCACCAGGCGGGAAGGTGTAGCCCACGATATCGCGGCCGACTTGGCGGGCCTGTCCGATTGCTGGCTTTAAATGCATGAGCAATCCGGGACCTGCGTTCACTTCCACAATTGCACCGTGTTGCGCAATGAGTGGCTTAGAGATGTCTTGCACCACGAGATCGATACCTGCGATGTCCAAACCCACGATCCGAGCTGCGGTGCAAACCGTTGAGGCAATATCCGGATGTACTTCTTCGGTGCAATCAATCGCAACGTTGCCATTGCGCTGAATCACAACGGTTTGTCCCGCTGCAGGAATGGATTCCCACGAAAACCCCTGACGCGCGATTTCCAGTTCTACAACAGAGTCGAGCTTGATGTAGTTCAGAGGCAGGTCTTCTTCTCGTCCACGCTGAGGGTCTGCGTTTAGTTGGGACTCAATCAGCGCTCGTACGGTGTGCTTACCGTCGCCCGTGATGCACGCATGCTGCCCTTTAGCAGCGGCGATCAGCTTGCCACCTACCACGAGCAACCGGTGCTCATAGCCTGCGATAAAGCGCTCTACTAAGACGCCTGATCCTTCTTGTTCGGCCAAGGGATAGGCCGCAAGAATTTCTGCCTCAGTGGAAAGGTTGGTAAAGACACCGCGACCGTGGTTGCCATCACTCGGTTTGACGACGACGGGTAGACCAATTTCTTGGGCCGCCTCCCAGGCCTGGGCTGCACTTTCGACCGCTTGACCCTGCGGTACAGGTACACCGCAGGATTGCAAGAGCGATTTGGTGAGATCCTTGTCGCGCGAGATCGTTTCAGCGATCGCGCCGGTGTTGTCCGTTTCTGCTGTCCAGATACGACGTTGGTTGATGCCGTACCCTAACTGCAGCAAATTACCTGCACTCAAGCGAATAGCTGGGATATCGCGATCATCGGCGGCATCGACGATGCATGCCGTGCTTGGCCCTAGGCAATGTTTGATACGTAATGTGTGTAGCGCTTCAGTGATAGGACCAACTGGGGGGATTGAGCCGTCGACCGCGCCGGATATCAAGGCGATTGCCGATTTCAATGCTTCGTGTGTGACTGTCTCGTGCCAAGCACGCACAATCACTTTATATAGGTTGGGTGTATCGGTCGCACGCGTTTCACCAAAGCCACCCGGCATTCCAGCAAGTTGTTGCAACACAAGTGTGACGTGCTCAACCAGAGCAGGGGTCCACTGCCCATTCTGAAACTGCTTGGCGAACCCTTTTGACGCTTCGATTCCCGCACCTGGGGAAACTAAGGTCGGTAAAGCACTCGTCAGAAAAGCGTATGCGCTTTGGAGTACGGCCGTGGGTAGAGCGTTTAACGCGCCCAGATCAAGCCAGGCCTCAAGAACAGGCCGATAGGTCCAGATATTCGGTCCTTTTAGACTTACCAGACGCTGGATCGTGATGTGACGGTGACTCATGGTGAAATAAAAGTAATGCTGCGCCGCAGCAATTGCGGATTTGTCTCATTATCGCAGTAAAAACATGGCGCGGTGCATTTAGCCTACCCCGCCGCTCTCTGGCTGACGGGTTGGTCGTTATACTTGTACTGTTTAATGATAATCCGAGCTAGCCAAATTCATCCGATGAACCGCTTTTCGTTGAAGTGGGTGATCTGTGGGCCTGGGCATACCGAGCTGCTGACATGACACCACTCTCAACTGCAGAGTCCCCGCTCAACATTACGTTGCCAAGTGGCTGGTCTAGCGCCGCGATGGCTCTGCTCGAGCCTGAAGAACGCATTTTGGCGTGGCTCGAGCCTGATTTAGACGAAAAGCTGTATTTCGCGACTGGCGCAATCGTATTGACGTCTAAGCGCCTGCTCACGCGCGCTCCGAATCAACAGGACTGGTTGACGTGGAACATCGTTGCAACCCAATCCTTGCAGCATCGTGATCATGCGGGTGTGGGCACGATCGAACTGTTTAACGAAGGGCACCGATTAGCCGTTTGGCGTCATACCTTAGGGATGGCGCCCGCAGTGAGTCGGCTCACCGACTCCTTTGGAGTGGTTCAGCAAAAGTTGGCGAACCCCGAGGCTGTGGTGGCGGTCGATGCTGCGTCCTGCCCGACCTGCGGCACTCCTTACGCACCTGATCAAGATGAGTGTGCGGTGTGCGACGACGATCCCGTTGGTCCTACTGACACTTGGGCACTTTTGCGACTCGCGCGTTTTGCTGTGCCGTATCGCGGTGCACTGATTGTTGGTTTGATCCTCACGCTATTGTCTACGGCGGCGACGCTTATTCCGCCGTATTTGACGATGCCACTGATGGACGATGTCTTGATTCCGTTTCAAAACGGCAAGCCGATCGACTATGACTTGGTCGCCTTTTATTTGACGGGTGTCGTGGTTGCAGCCTTACTCGCCTGGTTGCTCGGATGGGCTCGCACCTACCTATTGGCGTGGGTCAGCGAACGGATAGGCGCGGATCTACGCACAACGACTTTCAGGCATTTGCAAACATTGTCGCTGCAATATTTTGGTGGCAAGCGCACGGGCGATTTAATGGCGCGCATCGGCGCGGAGACAGATCGCATCAATTTGTTTTTGTCGCTGCATTTGCTCGACTTCTTGAATGACGTGCTGATGATTGTGATGACAGCATGTATTTTGATTTCGATTGATCCTTGGCTGGCCGTCACGACCCTCATTCCTTTGCCGTTGATTCTCTGGCTAATTCATCTCGTGCGCCATCGCTTGCGTTTTGGTTTCGAAAAAGTGGATAGGTCGTGGAGCGAGTTGACCAACGTGCTCGCTGACACGATTCCAGGCATTCGCGTCGTGAAGGCGTTTGCCCAGGAGAATCGTGAGGTTGCACGTTTTCGTGAGGCGAATGATCGGTATCTTGGCGTGAATGATCGTATCAATAAAGTCTGGGCACTCTTTGCGCCGACGGTTACGCTGCTGACAGAAGTTGGTTTGTTGGTTGTTTGGATTTTCGGAATTTCACAAGTGGCTTCGAGCACCATCACGGTTGGCGTGCTTGCTGCCTTCCTGGCCTACATCGCGCGGTTTTATACGCGACTTGATTCGATGAGCCGTATCGTTTCACACACGCAACAGGCTGCGGCCGGGGCAAAACGTATTTTTGATATCTTGGACCACGTCTCGAGCGTGCCGGATGCGCAGCGGCCCGTGCCGCTTGATCGCATGGAAGGCAAGATTGAGATCCGTAATATCGGTTTTCGCTATGGCAGCCGCAGCGTCCTCAAGAACGTGAGCCTCAATATTGGTGCTGGCGAGATGATTGGTCTGGTTGGTCACAGTGGCTCCGGCAAGAGCTCGCTCGTGAATTTGATTTGCCGTTTTTATGATGTGACGGAAGGTGGCATTCGTGTGGATGGCGTGGATATTCGTTCGTATTCCTTGAACTCATATCGCCGCAACATCGGACTGGTTTTGCAAGAGCCGTTTTTGTTTTTTGGCACGATTGCTGAGAACATTGCGTATGGAAAACCAGATGCCTCCCGGGAAGAAATTATTTCTGCTGCCCGAGCTGCGCGCGCGCATGACTTTATTTTGCGTCTGCCGCAAGGCTACGACTCGCTAGTGGGTGAGCGCGGACAAGCGTTGTCTGGTGGCGAGCGTCAGCGTATTTCGATTGCACGTGCATTGCTGATTGATCCGCGTATTTTGATTTTGGATGAGGCAACTTCCTCGGTCGATACAACCACCGAGATGGAAATTCAGGAAGCCCTCGATAACCTGATTCAAGGGCGGACAACGATTGCAATCGCGCACCGACTGAGCACGCTTCGAAAAGCGGATCGCTTGGTTGTGCTTGATCGTGGTGCCATCGTCGAGATTGGTAATCACGAAGACTTGATGGCCAGAGGCGGTGCCTATTACGACTTGTACGAGGCACAGACGCGCCAGGTTGATGCCGAGGCGCCGCTTCAGGGTGCAGGGCCTGGAGGTCAAGCTTGATGGATTTTCAGCTGACGCGCAATCAGGCGGGAAAACTTGTCCTGACGCTAACGGATGGAGCAGTACACGAAGGTGTGCTGCCTGTGCGCGCTTTTCCTGTGCATGCGCCGAATGATTATGTTGCCCTGGTGGGTACGGAAGGTAAAGAACTGGTTTGGATTGATCGGCTCGAAGATCTAACAGAAGATGTTCGCACGCTGATTCTTGAGGAAATCGCCTCGCGTGAGGTGATGCCGACGATTTTGAATATTACTAATGTCTCCACTTATTCGACCCCGAGCACCTGGGATGTTACGACCGATCGCGGAGCGACAAAGTTCGTATTAAAGGGTGAAGAGGATATCCGGCGTTTAGTAGGTACAGCGCTGATCATCACAGATAGCCATGGCATGCGTTTTTATATCGCCGACATGGCACATCTTGATAAGAATAGTCGCCGAGTACTGGATCGATTTTTATGATTGAAGCGTTCCTGATGTCGACGGGGATAGTGGCCCTTGCTGAGATGGGCGACAAGACGCAGTTGTTATCCTTGGTGTTAGCGGCACGATATCGCAAGCCGCTGCCGATCATTTTGGGTATTCTTGTCGCAACATTACTCAACCATGCCGTGGCAGGGGCAGTGGGATCGTGGCTCACACACTGGTTTGGTCCCTCTGTCATGCGTTGGGTGTTAGGTGTTTCTTTCCTAGGTATGGCAGTTTGGATTTTGATTCCAGACAAGCTCGATGACACCGATGCCGACCCGAAAGGTGGAATTTTTCTGACGACGGTGGTGGCGTTCTTCTTGGCCGAGATGGGCGATAAAACACAGTTCGCAACAGTTGCGCTTGCCGCACAGTATGCGTCGTTGTGGGCGGTCGTCATGGGCACAACGGCCGGAATGATGTTGGCCAATGCACCGGCGGTGCTGCTGGGTGATCGGATTACGCGCGTTGTGCCAATGCGCACAGTGCATATCATCGCGGCAATTCTATTCGCTGTCTTGGGCGTGCTTGCCCTGTTTGATGTGGGCTCACTGACTGCGATTTAACGCCTCGGATGTGGGCTCATCGCAGCTTGACGAGTTGCTTGCCAAAGTTCTCGCCGCGCAGCATGCCCACAAATGCTTGGGGTGCATGTTCCAAGCCTTCTACGATCGATTCCTTGAACTTCAGTTTTCCGCTGACGACGCGTTCAACGAGTTGCGCTCGAATGCCCGGCCAGGTCTCTAGTTTGTCTGAGACGATGAACCCTTGCACACGTATGCGATTAATCAGAATAGAGCGCAGTGTGCGATGTGCGTGCGGATCGCGATTGAATTCGGACACCATTCCGCAAAGCGCAACCCGCGAGAAGACATTCATACGTGTGAGTAGCGTTTCAAAAATTTCGCCACCGACGTTTTCAAAGAGGCAGTCAATGCCTTGGGGTAGTAGCGCGTCGAGTTGCGCGTGAAAGTCTGTGGCGCGGTGGTCCGCACAGGCGTCAAAGCCTAGCTCTTTCACAACGTAATCACATTTTGCTCGACCTCCAGCAACACCCACCACGCGACAACCAGCTTGTTTCGCAAGTTGCCCGACAACACTGCCTACCGCACCCGATGCAGCGTCGACAACGACCGTCTCACCTGGTTTAGGCTGACAAATGTCGATTAGCCCAGTCCAGGCTGTGATGCCTGGCATACCCAGCACGCCAAGGTAGGCGGATGCGCGAACGCGCGACGCATCAATTTTTGTAACGGCCTGCGCCGGCATGGTTGCGTAAAGCCGCCATCCGCTGGCGGCTAACACGGTGTCGCCCACAGCAAAAGCGTTTGAGCGGGACTCGATTACGGTGCCGACCGCGCCACCTACCATGACGTCCCCTGGGTTGACCCCCTTGGCATAAGACTTTGCATCGGAGATACGGCTGCGCATGTAGGGGTCTAAAGACAGCCAGTCGTTCTGAATCAGAACCTCGCCGTCAGCAGGGAGGGGCATAGGGGCTTCGATCAGCTCGAAATTGTCAGCGGTGACCCAGCCCGTTGGGCGGCTTGCGAGTCTTATGTATTTATTCAGCATAGGGTTCGATGCATCTAATTTTGTTAGGGTAAACGCTAATAAAAATACTAAGGAAAGGGTCTTGGATCCCCACGGCTTTTTAAATCCCAAGATAGAGTGGGGATCTGGTGACGGCGGTGTTTCCCTCAGTTAATATCAATTCAGTTTATTCCTACTTTCCATCCGCGGGAGCACCCAAATGGCGATACAGCTAAAAGTTAATGGTAAAGATCACAGCGTCGATGTCGACCCCACCACGCCCCTGCTTTGGGTGATTCGTGAACAAGTTGGTTTGACCGGTACGAAGTACGGCTGCGGAATCGCGCAGTGCGGTTCCTGTACCGTGATGCTTGAAGGGCAGGCTATCCGTTCGTGTGTGATCCCTGTCAGTGCTGCTGCTGGTAAAAATGTACAGACCGTCGAGGGTCTCGCTGCCGATGGCAAACTCACAAAATTGCAGCAGGCCTGGATCGATCATCAAGTGCCACAGTGCGGTTTTTGTCAGTCAGGCATGTTGATGGCTGCGACTGATTTGTTGGCTAAGAAGCCAAAACCAACTGACGCGGACATCGATGCCGCGATGACAAACATTTGCCGTTGCGGAAGCTTCCAAGAAGTCCGCGCTGCGATCCACTCTGTTGCTAAAGCCTAAGGGGTCTTCACATGAATGCACGCGTCCCGAATCCTTCCCGCAGACAGTTTATTGTTGGCTCAACTGCAGTCAGCACAGGTCTTGCAATTGGTTTGCAGTTTCCGTTTATCAGTTCCGCACAATCAGTCGCCGCGACACCTGAGATTGGTGTGTGGGTAGTTGTGAAGCCCGACGACACCGTTGTCGTGCGTGTTGTGCGATCAGAAATGGGTCAGGGCACCATCACTGGCCTGGCACAAATGGTTGCTGAAGAGCTTGAGTGCGATTGGAAGAAGGTCACGACTGAATATCCCACACCGGGCCAAAGCTTGGCGCGCAAGCGTCCATGGGGTGATTTTTCTACTGGTGGTAGCCGCGGTATTCGTACTTCAGAACAATACGTTCGTAAAGGCGGTGCTGCTGCGCGCATGATGTTGGTGCAAGCTGCTGCGGATGAGTGGAAAGTGCCCGCTGCTGAATGCGTTGCAGCCGAAAGCGTTATCACACACACACCGAGCGGCCGTAAAACGACGTTTGGTAAAGTTGCATTGGCCGCATCGAAGCTGCCTGTGCCGACTGAGATCACACTCAAGGATCCCAAGGCTTGGAAGATCATTGGTAAGTCGGTACAGCGTATCGACACGTTCCAAGACAAAGTGACTGGCAAGCAGGTGTACGGCATGGATTTGACAATGCCAGGCATGCTCGTTGCAACGATCAAAGAGTCCCCAGTGTTTGGTGGCAAGGTAAAGAGTTTTGACGCCGCCAAAATTTCTGGAATGAAGGGCGTGAAAAAAGTGGTGCAGGTTGGTGACACTGCTGTGGCCGTTGTTGCGGATACATTTTGGATTGCCAAGACTGCTCTGGATGCTCTGCCAATCGTTTGGGATGAAGGCCCTAACGCGAAGGTGAGCAGTGCCTCGATCGCGGAAATGCTCAAAGAAGGATTGACAGCTGAGCAGGCGTTTGTTGGCAATACGCGCGGTGACACGAAGGCGGCCATCGCAGGTGCCGCGAAAAAAGTTGAGTCAACTTACTTCTATCCGTTCTTGAACCACGCGCCTATGGAGCCAATGAACGCAACAGCGAAATGGACCCCAGAGCGTTGTGAAGCTTGGGTACCGACACAGGACGGTGAAGCATCGTTGGCAGCAGTGATTGCTGCGTCCGGTTTGCCTGGCGACAAGTGCGAGGTCTACAAGATCAATTTGGGTGGTGGCTTCGGTCGCCGCGGTGCCTTCCAGGACTACACCACGCAGGCGGTCAATATCGCCAAGCAAATGCCTGGTACACCGATCAAGCTGATCTGGACGCGTGAAGAAGATATGACACAGGGTCGTTATCACCCCGTCATGATGTGTAAGCTCACCGGTTCCTTCGATGCCAACAAGAATTTGACAGGTGTGCACATGCGCTTGTCGGGTCAGTCGATTTTGGCTGCTGTACGTCCCGCAGTTGTGGCGCAGCAAAAAGGCCGCGACCCTCTCGTGTTTCAGGGTGTGTTTGATGGTGGTGAGCATGGCTTCGGCTACGAGTTCCCTAACCAGTTGATGGATCACGCTATGCGTAACACGCACGTGCCTCCAGGCTTCTGGCGTGGTGTGAACGTCAACCAGAACGCAATCTTCATCGAATGCTTCATGGATGAGTTGGCAGAGTCAGCGGGTGTGGATGCGGTTGAGTTCCGTCGCAAGTTCATGGGTAAGTTCCCGCGCAACTTGGCAGTGCTCAATGCAGTGGCCGATGGCATTGGCTGGACTAAACCTGCTCCGAAAGGCGTGTTCCGTGGTGTCGCTCAAATGACCGCCTTTGGTAGCTATGTTGCTGCAGCCGCAGAACTGTCTGTGACAGACGGCAACAAAGTGAAGATCCATCGCATCGTTGCTGCGACAGATTGCGGTTACGCCGTCAACCCAGCGCAGATCGAGCGCCAAGTATCAGGTTCGTTTGTGTATGGCTTGTCCGCTTTGTTCGAAGAAGAGTGCACCATTAAAGATGGTCGCGTCGAGCAAAAGAACTTTGACACGTTTGGATCGATTCGCTTGGCACAAATGCCTAAAGTCGAGACCATCATCATTCAAGGTGGTGGTAAGGACTGGGGCGGTATCGGTGAACCGACGATTTGCGTCGCAGCACCTGCAGTTCTGAACGCGATTTATCGTGCAACAGGAAAGCGTTTGCGTGATGTGCCGCTCAAGAAGAGTGGCTTCGTCTTGGTATGACCCTAAGGCTCGTTGGTGGGGCGTTGCTTGCGACGATTTTGTCGCTTGCAACAGCCACCACGAGTGTTGCGCAAGGTAGTACAGCTTTAGAAATGACTGAACCTTTGGCCAGTCAGCCGGGGGATCCCAGTCGAGGTAGAGTCATTGTTCTAAGCCGGCAAAGTGGCCTGTGTATTCTTTGCCACAGCGGGCCGTTTCCAGAAGAGCGATTTCAAGGGAATATGGCCCCTGATCTTGGGGTGAGTGCGCAGAGACTGACAGCAAGTCAGTTGAGAGCTCGCATCGTTAATGCCAGTGTCTTTAATCCCGAGACGATCATGCCGACGTATTACAACCATGCAGGATTAAATCGCGTTGCCTCAGGCTATGCCGGCAAAACAATATTGACCGGTCAAGAGATTGAGGATGTCGTAGCGTTTTTAGTGAGTTTGAAACCGTGACAACTAATCGAAGAACCTTTGTAATGGCGATGGGTGCAGTGGGGCTGTCGCCTCTTTTTGCTTCGCATGCGACGGAGGATGAAGCGCTGGCTGCTATGAAGGCGATCATGGGCTCTGCCACGCCGCGCGCAGGCAAGGTTACGCTTGAGCTTCCACCCCTGGTTGAGAATGGCAATCTCGTGACGATCAAGGTCTCCGTCGATAGCCCGATGACGCAGGCTGATCATGTCAAAGCAGTGCACTTAATTGCCGAAGGCAATCCGTTGCCAAATATCGTGAGTTTCTTTCTTGGGCCGCGTGCCGGACGAGCAGAAATCGGTACCCGTATTCGTTTGGCGAACTCTCAGCGTGTCTGGGCCATCGCGCAGATGAGCGATGGATCGTTTTGGCGTGGGTATGCTGAAACCTTGGTTACCTTAGCCGCCTGTACGGAGGTCGTATGAGTAAGACATCACGTACGCTGGTCACGATGCCAAAAGTCGCTACCAAGGGCGAGGTGATCGCAATTCGAGTGATTGTTCAGCACGACATGGAATCTGGCTTTCGACACACGCAGCAGGGTGAGCGCATCCCTCGCGACATTATTCGTGAGTTTGTCTGTACCTACAACGGGCAGGAAGTGTTGCGTGCCGAGTTGCATCCCAGCGTTGGCGCTAATCCTGTCATCAACTTCTTCACTGTTGCCACTGAAACGGGATCGCTAGAATTTAAGTGGGTTGGTGATAACGGCTACGCATCGAGCGTCACCAGTCAGTTAACAGTGTCGTGAGTTCTTGGTGCTGATGCGCGACCTTGCTCGTGGTCTCTGGCTGACGTTAATGATTGCTGCGTCAGTCAACGCAGACCCAACGGGGTCGGCGCGTCAGTCAAGCTATGCGCTGATGTCCCCCGAAAACCGAGCCATGCAAGATGATCCGTCACAAAATCCGGCGACGTTTTGGGTGCTGGATGGCGAGTCTCTTTGGCAGACACCCTCTGGTAAGCGTCAGGTTGCTTGTGCCAAGTGTCACGGCGATGACGCTAACTCGATGAAGGGGGTAGCGGCTAGCTTCCCTAAGTTTGTAGGCCCCAAACTATTAAACCTGTCGGACCAGGTCAATGTGTGTCGTCAGACGCGTCAAGAGGGGGAGCCTTACGCGCACGAAAGTAAACCCTTGCTGGCGTTGACGTCCTACATTGGGCAGCAATCAAAGGGTCTGCCAATCACTGTTGAGAAGACTGCTGCCAATGCGGTTGCGCTCGAGGCGGGCAGGACACTTTTTTATGAGCGACTAGGGCAGCTAAATCTTTCTTGCGCTCAATGTCATGCAGAACGTTCTGGGCAAAAGCTCGGGGGAAACCCTATCCCTCAGGGACATCCTACGGCATACCCTCTCTACCGTTTGGAGTGGCAGTCAGTTGGATCTTTACAGCGGCGCTTGCGTAACTGCATGACCGGCGTCAGGGCCGAGCCGTTCGCGCTTGGTTCAAAAGAGCTTGTTGAGCTCGAGCTGTTTCTTATGTGGCGGGCTCGAGGCATGCTAATGGAAACCCCGGGGGTTCGTCCGTAGTATTCCGGCAATATTTGTCTTGACATGCCTATCGGGCTGGATTGACAATCAATCATCAGTATACGAACTGTTCGTATACAAACGATTGAGTGGGGCGCCGCGTGGCAAAGAGCTCGGAAATTGGCGAAGGTAAGGGTAGGGCGGCCTTAGTCGTCGTACCCACTGCCGACTCTGGAAAGCAAGCGAGCAGTCCTCCACACACGATCTGGGACCGTCCCGGATACCTGATCCGGCGTCTGCATCAAATTCACGTTGCAATGTTCATCGAGCAAGTCGCGGACGGTCAAGTTACGCCTATCCAGTTCGGATTGTTAAGTGTCTTGATGATGCGGCCCGGTATTGATCAGGCGACGATTGGTGAAGAGATGGGTCTCGACCCTGCCAATGTCGCGGAAATTTTAAAGCGACTCGAAGATCGCGGCCTGGTATCAAGGGTGGTTGACCCCCTGAATCGCCGCCGCAAGCTTTGTCTGACGACGACTGCGGGAAAAAAATTCGTACAGCGCTATCAACGTGATATGCAGTTATCGCAGCAACAGTTGTTAGAGCCGCTCGCACCCGCAGAGCGGCGTATTTTTCTCGACTTGTTAGCGAGATTGGTTGAAGCAAATAATGAAAGTGGTCGTACTGCTCTACGTCCCGGTGGGAACGCGCTAGACGCACGCCGTAAGCGCAAACAAAATTCTGTGTGATTTGAAGTTATTCGATTTGGAGAAAAAGCATGGCTGATCTGTCGTTAGATTTTTGTGGAATCAAATTCAAGAACCCAGTCGTCATTGCCTCGATTGAGACCACGAATAGCCCAGAGGTTATTCGTGAGTGTGTCGATGCGGGAGCGGGGGGCATGATCATCAAGACCCTGACCGACATTGAGGATATGGCGCGACTGACCCAGAACTCAAAGTATGCGATCTTGAATGAAAAGAACGAGCCTATTAAAGGCAAGGTCAACAAAAACTTTGTTTTTTACAGTCGTTCCGGCTATTCGAGTACGCCTCTGCGTGAATGGATTCCGCATCTTAAAGAGCTGAATAAATACGCACAAGATCAAGGGTCGCATCTCATCGGTAGTGCAGGCGGTAAGACGATGCAGAGCTGGATCGATATTTGCCGCACAATTGAAGACTGCGGTCTTCCTATGGTTGAGTTGAACTTTGGCTGTCCTCACCCAGCCATGATGCCTGGTGTACATGGTGGCTCAATGATTGGACAAGAACCCGACATTGCGGCCGAGGTTACTGCACGCGTGTGTGAGGCTGTCAAAATCCCGGTTGTGATTAAGCTCACACCCGACCAGTCAAGGGTGTTGGATGTTGCGCGCGCAGTTAAAGGAGCTGGCGCATCTGCCGTTACGGCAACCAACCGCTACACAGGTTTCTCCGTTGATATCGAAACCGGCTTACCGCGTCTTGGCGGTCCCGCAGGGATCGGTGGCGTGTGGGC